>PVMJ01000001.1_pt1 | contig 146695 bp, 145 predicted proteins | sample 1853361 | NCBI WGS metagenome assembly PVMJ01 (sample SAMN08533506, study PRJNA380276) | Synthetic metagenome, whole genome shotgun sequencing project. | isolation source: mock microbial community containing genomic DNA from 20 ATCC strains | collected 2017 | reverse complement strand
TGGCTATAAGAAAGCCCACTCTATTGTAAACAAGACATTTTTATCTTTTATATTCAATGGCTTATTTTCCTGCTAATTGGTAATACCATGAAAAATACCATGCTCAGAAAAGGCTTAACAATATTTTGAAAAATTGCCTACTGAGCGCTGCCGCACAGCTCCATAGGCCGCTTTCCTGGCTTTGCTTCCAGATGTATGCTCTTCTGCTCCTGCAGCTAATGGATCACCGCAAACAGGTTACTCGCCTGGGGATTCCCTTTCGACCCGAGCATCCGTATGAGACTCATGCTCGATTATTATTATTCTCTGTACACGACAAATTTCACAGAACCCTTATCCTATCAGGGTTCTGCCTTCTTAAAATTGCCAAAATTTCCTTAAACTCTTCTTTTTTCCCAAAACCAATTAAACGCTGAATCGCCATTTGAACATAGTCTAAACCATAGCGAAATAAACTCATTGAGAGTCGTCCATGCTTCTTTATTTTTATCGCTTTTTTTTGATCATGTTGCCATTCACCCGTTAAGTAACACCAACAGAAGCTTATAGCTAACACCGCAATCAATTTTTTCACTCGTCTAGGGTCTGTCAAGCGCGTATTTTCAAGATTAAACCCGCGTCCTTTGAGACAACTGAATAAGGTTTCAATTTCCCAGCGTAATGCATAATCCTGAATAGCATTGGCATTAAACTGAGGAGAAACGACGAGTAAAAGCTCTCCATTTTCTAACTGTAGTGCACTTATATATAGTTTCACCCGACCAACCAAAATCCGTCGTTTACGACATTCAATTTGACCAACTTTAAGATGGCGAAATAAATCACTAATTTTATGATTCTTTCCTAAATGATTGGTGACAATGAAGTTTTTTTAACACGAATGCAGAAGTTGATGTCTTGTTCAATTAACCATGTAAACCACTGCTCACCGATAAACTCTCTGTCTGCGAACACATTCACAATACGGTCTTTACCAAAAATGGCTATAAAGCGTTGAATCAAAGCAATACGCTCTTTCGTATCTGAATTTCCACGTTTATTAAGCAATGTCCAAAGGATAGGTATCGCTATTCCACGATAAACGATTGCGAGCATCAGGATATTAATATTTCGTTTTCCCCATTTCCAATTGGTTCTATCTAAAGTCAGTTGCACTTGGTCGAATGAAAACATATTGAAAATCAACTGAGAAATTTGACGATAATCAAAATACTGACCTGCAAAGAAGCGCTGCATACGTCGATAAAATGATTGTGGTAAGCACTTGATGGGCAAGGCTTTAGATGCAGAAGAAAGATTACATGTTTGCTTTAAAATAATCACAAGCATGATGAGCGCAAAGCACTTTAAATGTGACTTGTTCCATTTTAGATATTTGTTTAAGATAAGATATAACTCATTGAGATGTGTCATAGTATTCGTCGTTAGAAAACAATTATTATGACATTATTTCAATGAGTTATCTATTTTTATCGTGTACAGAGATTATTATTATAGAAGCCCCCATGAATAAATCGCTCATCATTTTCGGCATCGTCAACATAACCTCGGACAGTTTCTCCGATGGAGGCCGGTATCTGGCGCCAGACGCAGCCATTGCGCAGGCGCGTAAGCTGATGGCCGAGGGGGCAGATGTGATCGACCTCGGTCCGGCATCCAGCAATCCCGACGCCGCGCCTGTTTCGTCCGACACAGAAATCGCGCGTATCGCGCCGGTGCTGGACGCGCTCAAGGCAGATGGCATTCCCGTCTCGCTCGACAGTTATCAACCCGCGACGCAAGCCTATGCCTTGTCGCGTGGTGTGGCCTATCTCAATGATATTCGCGGTTTTCCAGACGCTGCGTTCTATCCGCAATTGGCGAAATCATCTGCCAAACTCGTCGTTATGCATTCGGTGCAAGACGGGCAGGCAGATCGGCGCGAGGCACCCGCTGGCGACATCATGGATCACATTGCGGCGTTCTTTGACGCGCGCATCGCGGCGCTGACGGGTGCCGGTATCAAACGCAACCGCCTTGTCCTTGATCCCGGCATGGGGTTTTTTCTGGGGGCTGCTCCCGAAACCTCGCTCTCGGTGCTGGCGCGGTTCGATGAATTGCGGCTGCGCTTCGATTTGCCGGTGCTTCTGTCTGTTTCGCGCAAATCCTTTCTGCGCGCGCTCACAGGCCGTGGTCCGGGGGATGTCGGGGCCGCGACACTCGCTGCAGAGCTTGCCGCCGCCGCAGGTGGAGCTGACTTCATCCGCACACACGAGCCGCGCCCCTTGCGCGACGGGCTGGCGGTATTGGCGGCGCTGAAAGAAACCGCAAGAATTCGTTAACTGCACATTCGGGATATTTCTCTATATTCGCGGTTCAGCAGGCATGTCCCCTTTGAGGGCGACCCGACGACAGGATAATCGACCTTATGGTGCGCAAATATTTCGGCACAGACGGTATTCGTGGCAAAGCCAACGAAGGCGCGATGACGGCGGAAACCGCCTTGCGCGTCGGCATGGCGGCTGGCCGTGTCTTTCGTCGCGGTGACCACCGCCATCGTGTCGTGATCGGCAAGGATACGCGCCTGTCGGGCTATATGCTTGAACCCGCGCTCACAGCCGGTTTCACCTCGATGGGCATGGACGTATTCCTTTTTGGCCCGCTGCCGACAACGTATAGGAAGAATAAACGCCCTTTTCACCCAAGTCCAACAGCTTTGGACCGCAGTTGACTCTTTCGACACCCCTGCGATGCAACCCAATCCGGCTGACGGGGAGCCAGCAACGCTGAAAATTTACCCTCCTCTTTCCCACTAGCGGCTCCTTTTCCGACAACCAGCACGGCGGATCCCTGCCGCGGCGCTGTGAACGCAGCATTTTGATTGGTATCGTTGGCCTTCAGGCTCGTCAGTCAAACAGACCCAGGAGCAGCTCAGCCGGTGGCGCCCGGCTTTCGGGTAACGCCCTGGTCCCGCTGGTTTCGGCTTTGTGCTTCAGGTGATCAAGGATCTGCTTGATCACTATAGGGTCTTCAATGCAGGCGATGACTTTCATGGCGCCGCCGCAGCCGCTGCAGGTCTCGATGTCGATATTGAAAACACGCTTGAGCCGTTGCGCCCATGTCATCGACGCTCGCCGTTGTGCTGGTGTTGCCGGTTCATCAGCCACCCTGACCTTGTTGCCCCTGCCCCGTTTTGCCGGCGTGACCAACGCCCGGTGCCGACTGTTGGGTGCGAACACCCCGTGGAAGCGGGTTAGGTTGACTCTGGGCTTCGGTACCAGGGCGGCCAGCCTTGCAATGAAATCCAATGGTTCGAAAATGACGTGCGTGGTGCCGTCCCGGTACGGCGTCTTGAGCTGGTAGCGCACGTTGCCGCCTCGTGTTAACGACAGCCGCTTCTCGGATACCGCCGGGCGGCTGATGTACCGGCACAGCCGTTCGAGCTTCTTGCGTTCATCGGCCCTGGCCGCCACGCCGGCGTGCAGGCTGGACCCGGCTACCTTGCCAATCCCGTCACCGAACGGATCACCACTGGTCGGCAGAGTTTGCAAAGTGAACACCTTTCGCCCCGCCTGTGAACCGACAGCGATACGGTAAGTGATCGAGTGCCCCAGCAGGGGTGTCATCGGGTCGTCATCCACCGCATCCGAGGCCAGATAGCTGTTTTCGACATCCCGTTCCAGCAGGCCTTGCCGTTCCAGATAGCGACCCACCCGGTGGGCGATGGTGTGCGTCAGCTGGGTGAGCTCTGGGCTGGTCGGCGCCTTGACCCAGCGGAAACGCGCTGAGCCGTGGGATTGCTCGACATACACACCGTCGAGAAACAGCATGTGGAAGTGAACATTCAGATTGAGCGCCGATCCAAAACGCTGGATCAGGGTGACCGCGCCCGTCTTGGCCACTTGGTGGGTATGGCCCGCTTTCTTGACCAGGTGCGTGGCAATGACGCGGTAAACGATGCCCAGCACCCACCCCATGATCTCGGGCCGGCTGGCAAACAGGAAACGCAGCTGAAACGGGAAGCTCAACACCCACTGACGCATGGGTTGTTCAGGCAGTACTTCATCAACCAGCAAGGCGGCACTTTCGGCCATCCGCCGCGCCCCACAGCTCGGGCAGAAACCGCGACGCTTACAGCTGAAAGCGACCAGGTGCTCGGCGTGGCAAGACTCGCAGCGAACCCGTAGAAAGCCATGCTCCAGCCGCCCGCATTGGAGAAATTCTTCAAATTCCCGTTGCACATAGCCCGGCAATTCCTTTCCCTGCTCTGCCATAAGCGCAGCGAATGCCGGGTAATACTCGTCAACGATCTGATAGAGAAGGGTTTGCTCGGGTCGGTGGCTCTGGTAACGACCAGTATCCCGATCCCGGCTGGCCGTCCTGGCCGCCACATGAGGCATGTTCCGCGTCCTTGCAATACTGTGTTTACATACAGTCTATCGCTTAGCGGAAAGTTCTTTTACCCTCAGCCGAAATGCCTGCCGTTGCTAGACATTGCCAGCCAGTGCCCGTCACTCCCACTCGATTGTAAACAAGCACACAAAACCCTTTAGTGACAACAATTTGCAAGAACTATCAGGCTCAGTGCCATGAAAAATACCATGACCAGATCATGAGGTTGAACACGGCTTGCGCCGGCAGCGTTCACGCTCCTGGTCGGCGATCTCGCCCGGCTGCAATGCTAGCTCAGCATCGGTCATGCGCTCCAGCACGTCGCGTAGGCGGATGGTGCAAGGAATGGGCGGCAGCTCGAACTCATAGCCGCCGGCGATCATTTCGGCCGCAATCTCCTCGGTGATGAAAAACGGCTCGTCGTCTTGGTTCGGCTTCTTCATGCCCTTTCCTCCTGGCGCTCATCCTGGCCGACAGCGGCCAGGGCATCGGCTTCCGTCAATGCGTCCTCCACGAACGCGCCGTGCTGCTTCGCTTCGGCCTGGCTGACCTCGGCCCATATCCGTTTCACCTGGGCCGCACTGTACCCGGCCAGCTCGGCGGTCTTGTTGATGCTGTAGCCGGACTTGCGCAGCGCGACAACTTGGGCGCGGCGCTTCGGATCAGCACGGCGGCCCTTGTACCGCCCGGCCTGGCGGGCCAACTCAATGCCTTGGCGCTGGCGTTCGCGCCTGTCCTCGTAGTCGTCGCGGGCCATCTGCAAGGCCAGGCGAAAAAGCATGATCTGCACGGCTTCCAGCACGATCTTGGCGACGCCCTGGGCCTCGGCCGCCAGGTCGGATAGATCGACCACGCCAGGGACGGCCAGGCGTGCGCCTTTGGCCTGTATCGAGGCCACCAGGCGCTCGGCCTCGGGCAAAGGTAGGCGGCTGATGCGGTCGATCTTCTCGGCAATGACCACCTCGCCGGGCTGTAGGTCGCCGATCATGCGCAGCAGCTCAGGCCGGTCGGCGCGTGCGCCGGATGCCTTCTCACGGTAGATGCCGGCGACGTAGTAGCCGGCGGCCTTCGCGGCCGTAGTGATCGCCTCTTGGCGTTCCAAGTCCTGCGCGTCGGTGCTGACGCGCAGATAGACCCGCGCCACCATCGGCGCGGCTACTGGCTTCGTCCTGCGCATACTTGCGGGCTCCTTTGGGCATACTCAAATGCACCCATCTTAAACTGGCAGGCCAATTTATCACATATCGATCTAAATGCGCCTAGCTCATTTTTACAGCTTAAATGAGCTATTGAGCACACTCCATATTTCGACTATTATTGAAACATGGAAACGATAAATGCTGTAGCCGCCCTGGCGGCCATCGCTCAAGAATCGCGCCTCGCGGTGTTCCGGCTTCTCGTCCAGGCCGGCCCCGCCGGCATGGCCGCCGGAAAAATCAGCGAAGCGGCCGGCATCCCGCCGTCTTCGCTATCCTTCCACCTGAAAGAGCTGGCACACGCCGGCATGGTCACGTCGCGGCAAGAAGGCCGATTTGTGATCTACGAGGCGAACTTTTCGACGGCCACTAACCTGGTGGCCTTTCTCACGGAAAACTGCTGCGGCGGCCAGGTGTGCAACCTGTCTTGCACCACGGAAGCCGGGAAGGTGTTGGCATGAGACTTCGCCATCTTTCCGACCCCGATTCTTTGCCCGCTTTGGACAAATCCTTTGCCATCGAGCGCCCGGCGCTCGGGCTGGCACCCGACGCCCCGCCGGTGCGTATCCTGCTGCTGTATGGCTCGCTGCGCGCCCGCTCGTTCTCACGGCTGGCCGTCGAGGAAGCGGCCCGGCTGCTGCAATTCTTTGGCGCAGAAACACGCATCTTCGACCCGTCCGATTTGCCGTTGCCCGATCAAGTGCAAAGCGACGATCACCCGGCCGTCAAGGAGCTGCGCGCCCTGTCCGAGTGGTCAGAGGGACAAGTCTGGTGCAGCCCGGAACGCCACGGTCAGATTACCAGTGTCATGAAGGCGCAGATTGACCATCTGCCGCTTGAAATGGCCGGCATCCGGCCGACCCAAGGCCGCACCCTGGCCGTGATGCAGGTATCCGGCGGCTCGCAGAGCTTCAACGCCGTGAACACCTTGCGTCTGCTCGGCCGCTGGATGCGAATGTTCACCATTCCGAACCAGTCGAGTATCGCCAAAGCGTTCCAAGAGTTCGACGCGGCGGGCCGCATGAAGCCCTCGCCGTACTACGACCGAATAGCCGATGTGATGGAAGAACTGGTGCGCTTCACGGCGCTGGTACGGCCGCACCGTGAAGCACTGACAGACCGCTATTCCGAACGGAAAGCGGCCGGCCACGTCATCGACGAGGCCACCGATCTTTCATCCATCGCCATTGCTCCCCAGCCACTACCAGAAAGCGAAACATCATGACCGAAAGAATCTATAACGTCCTCATCCTCTGCACCGGCAATTCGGCGCGCAGCATCATGGCCGAAGCTCTCATCAACACGATGGGGCAAGGGCGCTTCCGCGCCTACAGCGCCGGCAGTCACCCAACCGGCAAGGTCAATCCCTTCGCCGTCGAAAAGGTGGAGTCGGTGAATTACCCGACCGAGAATCTGCGCAGCAAGAGCTGGGACGAGTACGCCACGCCCGACGCACCGAAGATGGACTTCATCATCACCGTCTGCGACAACGCCGCCGGCGAAATGTGTCCGGTGTGGCCTGGTCAGCCGATCTCGGCGCATTGGGGATTTGAAGACCCGGCCGCCGTCGAAGGCACTGACGCCGAGAAGCGCCGGGCCTTCGAACAAACCTTCCGGCACATGATGAACCGCGTCCGCCTGTTCGTGAATCTGCCTCTCAAAATGCTTGACCAGACGGCCATCAAGCGCGAGCTGGCGAACATCGGCAAGACCGAGCAGGAAGCATGAGCGCCGGCGCACAGGCCATCGCCGCGAAGCCGCGCCAGGCCCCGATGAGCGGCTTCGAGCGTTACCTGACGCTGTGGGTGGCCCTGTGCATCGTCGCCGGTGTTGCGCTCGGCCAGGGCCTTCCTGACGTGTTCCAGGCCATAGGCCGCATGGAAGTGGCCCAGGTCAATTTGCCGGTGGGCCTGCTGATTTGGGTAATGATCGTCCCGATGCTGGTCAAGATCGACTTCGGGGCGCTGCACCAGGTCAAAGAGCATTGGCGCGGCATCGGCGTCACGCTGTTCGTGAATTGGGCCGTCAAGCCATTCTCGATGGCCCTGCTGGGGTGGCTGTTCATCCGACAAGTGTTCGCTCCGTTCCTGCCGGCCGATCAACTGGACAGCTACATCGCGGGCTTGATCTTGCTGGCCGCCGCGCCCTGCACGGCAATGGTGTTCGTGTGGAGCCGCCTTACCAACGGCGACCCGCTTTTCACGCTCTCGCAAGTGGCTCTGAACGACGCCATCATGATCGTGGCCTTCGCGCCCATCGTCGGCCTGCTGCTGGGCATGTCCTCGATCTCGGTGCCTTGGGACACGCTGCTGATTTCGGTCGTGCTCTACATCATCGTGCCGGTGATCCTGGCGCAGCTCTTGCGGCGGCATCTGCTCAAGCAAGGACAGGCCGCCTTTGAACGGGCCATGCAGAAGATCGGGCCGTGGTCGATGGCCGCGCTGCTGCTGACGTTGGTTCTACTGTTCGCCTTCCAGGGCGAGGCCATCATCCGGCAGCCGTTAGTGATCGCCATGCTAGCCGTGCCGATCTTGATTCAAGTGTTCTTCAATTCCGGGTTAGCCTACTGGCTGAACAAGCGGGCGGGGGAAAAGCACTCTGTCGCCTGTCCTTCGGCCCTGATCGGTGCCAGCAACTTCTTCGAGCTGGCCGTGGCGGCCGCCATCAGCTTGTTCGGTCTGCACTCCGGCGCTGCATTGGCAACCGTGGTCGGCGTCCTGGTCGAAGTGCCGGTGATGCTGCTGGTCGTGCGCGTGGTGAATCGCTCGAAGAGCTGGTACGAACGAGGTTGAACATGAGTAGGAAAAAACTGAGGAAATGATTGCAGATTGCCGCGCCGGCCGCTTCCTGGCGCATTCGATCACTGACCTGGAACACCTAGTATCCATGCTTGCTGAGGTCGCCCGATGACAGACCCAAAGAACCTAGAGAACAGGCTGCATGAGAAGGCCGACCCGGCCCGCGCCGTTTCCACTGGTCGGGTGCGCTACACACTGGCCGAACTACTGGCCGACGCGGAAGCATCCGGGGCTTACCCGCTGCCGCCGGAGGAACGCGAATGGATGGATGCGCCGTCTGTGGGTCGGGAATGGCCAAACAGTGAAGATTGAAAAAGGCGGCCAGTTCGAGTGGCCGCCCTTTCGTCATTAGCTGCACGCTTGGCGCAAGGCGTTCATTGCTTCTTGAAAATCAGCCTGTGTCGCCCGGCCCGTTTCAGCTTGGTAGTACACCACCATAAAAGCATTAGCGACGGCTTCGGCCAATGGCCCAAGGCTCCGCGCTTCCGCTTGGTTGATGTACTCCAAAGAAGAAAGAATAGCCGCTGCTTGATGCACTGCTTGCCCTGGTTCGATAATATGTTGTGTTGTCATAATTCACCTCTCCAGTAGGTGTTGATTGAAAGTGCCGGGCTGGTTGTGGCCAGCCCGGTGCGCCTACAGGTACAGCCCCGCCGCCTCCGCGAATGCTGACCGCTCATTCCTGCCGCCATTAACCTCAATACTTATCGGCTTAGTTTCGCTCTCTCTCATAGGGTCTGGCCGTGATACAAAAGCGGCTGTTTCTGTCTCTGCATCGACCTCGGTCGATTGATCACCCAGCGGCGAAATAAATACCTGGCTGACTTCTTCCCTTGGCGCTTCATCCAGGGCCGCCAATGCGGCCATGTATGTTGATGTCGTCATCGTGCTAACTCCTGACTTCGTTACTATCTGGGCCAGAATCGGCGCCCAAGCTATTGCCCTCGAACTGGCCAGATTGGCTTGCTTCTTTCGGCTCCATGCTTTCGCGTATCGAAGCAGCCAGTTTTCCGCCTGTGGTTTCGCTCACTCGCTCCTGGAATCCCTGCTTCACTTGAGAGCCGACACCCTTGGCTAACTCGGAGGCCGTGCCTGTGGCCAGCTTCGCGGCCTTGGCAAAGCCGCCACCGCTTGAGCTACTGCCGCTGTCACCAAAGCCAGCCGCTTGGGCGAATGGGCTACTGCCAGCAGTACCCGCTTCACCACCACCGTTTCCGCCACTGCTGACAACTGACCCCATGCTGGACATGTCACCGCCGGTTTCCATACTCGCTGATGCTTTCTGAAAAGCCGCTTGGAGTGCACTTGCACCTCCGGCTGCACCGGCTGCGGCACCCATAACCGCTTTACCTGCCAGGGCAGCGCCGCCAGTTGCCATACTGGCCGCCGTCACCGCCGCCCCAACTGCCGCACCCGCACCGAAGTTTCCAATTCCACCGGCTGCGCCAATACCACCACCAGACACAAGACCAGAAATCATCGGCGGAACTTTGTTGACCAAGAAAAGCAAGATGACCGATATAACCAACATCACGGCCAGTTCCTGGGATGCCATGTTCTCGCTGATTTGCGTGTAGTAGTGATTGATGAACTCTTTGCCAATCGCAACCAGAAGCACCATTGCCATAAGCTGTGCGGCCAGGCCCAGCACGGTCTTGTAGTAATTGATCGCCATGTCGGAAGTCCAACGACTTCCACCAAAGCCAAGGAAGAACACACCGGCATACAACAGAATCCAGGCTGATGCGAGCAACAGCAACAGGTTGACCGCAATCAACGCCAGGACAAACAAAACAGCCAGGGCCATTAGCTCCATGACCAGAGCAGTTGCCATCTGCCGCCATCCCAGCTCCGAGGTGGCCTGTACTGTGCGGTTGTATAACTCGAAACCAAGATCAAGGATGCTGGAGGGCCCAAGATTGCTATTGGAAAGTCCCCCCGCCTGCGCGCCCAGAGTTTGCAATGACTGAACAATCGTACCGGCGATATTCATGCCCTGGTTCGCATTCGTCAGCAACCACCAGAAAAAGCCGGTGAAGATCGTGAAGCGAACGAACTCCGCGAAGAACTCGCCAATGTCGGCCTTGCGCAAAGCCATCATGCCGAATGTCCAGACCATCGAAATCACAACCAGCGTCCAGAACAAACGCGATGCAGCGGACTCAATAGCTGGCCCCCATGTTGCGGCAGCATCATGAAAACGCTTGAGCACATCATTCATAACACCGCTGCTACTTAGCTCCTGCGCCATTGCAGGTTCAGCCAGCACCATTGTGGCGACCATCATCAAGCCACCTAGAGCAATTTTCTTTCTCATGGCGACCACCTCAATAATCATCTTTAGGGCTGGGCTTGAACTCCCACTGACGCATCTGCTTGGCCTTCTGGAATGCTCTGCATTCCTCGGTAAAGGCCTCTCGGTTCGCTTCGCTGCGCATTTCATTCAGTGCTGCCTGGAACGCATCGGGGGCACACGTCGCCGCATTTGGTTCGGGCATCCTTTCCTGTTCACATCCAGCCAACAACAGCAACGTAGCCGCGGTAGTAAAAAAGATTTTTTTCATCTCACCGCCTCCCTAGTAGTTGTCTGCCGGACTCGGGCGAAACGTCCAGGTACGCATTTGCTCGGCCCTGGCATCACCTCGCGCCTCGGCATCGAGTTCTGCTGCAATCCGGGCTGCCTCCGCGTTGTGTTGGGCGGTCAACATGGTGCGAATCTGCAAGAGCTGATTGGCCTGCTGGCTGGCGAGCTGGTTGGCGTAGCCGATGGCCTGTAGCTGGCCAGTTGCACCCTGGGCCGCGCCTTGCAGCCGCTCCAGGGTACGGGCGTCATCCTTCAAAGCCTTTTGCTGGTCGGCAACGGTCTGGAACAGGGCATCGTTGGCCTTCTTTTGCGACTCTGACGCCAGGCGGCGGTTCTCTTCCATCGCTGCCTTTTCGGCCGGCGTGCATCCGCCGCTGCCGTTGAAGCATGGCGAGCTGCGGTAATAGGCCACGTCCTGAAACTTGGCCAGGTAACGATCCAGGCTGCCTAGCTGGTTCTCGTAATAGGCCAGCGTGTTTTGCGCGGCAATCAGCCGGTTGATCGTAGTCTGCGCCTGATCCCAGATATACGCGGCTGGGGCCATCGTGTTCTGGAGCTGATTTTCGTACTGCTGCAACTGGGTCTGGTACTGCTCAATCTGCTTGAGCGTCTGCGCCACCGACTCGATGGCCGTCATGATGTTCTGGGCCAGGTTGCCGCCGTCGATGACGGGGATACCAGCTTGCACAGGGGCGGTGGTAGTGGTGATAAAGCCGGTTGCGAGTGCAACGGCTAGAGCGGTTTTTTTAGCCGCTAAAATTTTGGACTTCATGGTCGTACTCCGTCGATGAAAAGAAGGCATTGCCTTGACCAAGCGTTGTGCTTGTTCTCGGCAACGTTTCATCGAAGAGCTACGCCACTAGCTGATCGGTATTGCCCTTGGCGCTGAGGCCCGGACTTACAAACGTAAAACTACTCTGTTTTTTTATCGCTTTCGGACAAGCCAACTTCCCGGCCAATCTCTTCAAGCTCTAGCGGCTGTACTGCCGCCGTCAGTATTTCGCGTATTTCCGCGTCGGTGCTCCTATCGTTGAGCGCTGCTCGAACTTTCAACGCACGGTGCACCTCGGCGGGTAAATTCCTGATAAGCACATTTGCCATATCAATACCCTTTTGGTGTACCCGACAACCATGCTATCAAAGATATTAAAAATAGCAAGACCTATACTCTTGCAACCGGCGGTAGCCGATCAGCCCCGCAGGGCAGGATTCCCGTTGAGTGCCCCCGGCGCGAATAAGGGACAGTGAAGATAGATAACCGGCTTGCCGGTTAGCTAACTTCACCCATCCTGCCCGCATTTCACCCACTATTGAAAATCTAGCGCATATCGAACGTAAAGCGTTTTATCGTCAAACAAACACCGATTCTTGGCAACATAACCGTAATCGTCACCAAATCGGCCTGCAATCGACATAGTCGCTTCAAAATCGCTGCTCAATCGGCTTTAAATCGGAACCTAAAATGCCAACAATCGACACAAACCATTCGCCCCGATGGGGCGAGTTGGACGCCAAAAAAGAAGGGCATAACCCGCCCCTCAAGTGTCAATGAACACAAGAAATTTGCCTCCCCTCCCGTCATACCACTAAGGCGACGTATTGATACTTGAGGGGCAACCTTTCCTGATGTTGACACCTTCACGCAGGTTACTGGTTATGGGCGTCCAACACACACGGCTCATTCCTGCTTGGTAATAATAAGAATAATAATCTTCTTATTATTCTTACCGAACGAATGGGCACTGCTTAGCCATTTCACGTTTCGAGCCAAGGTTTCAGTACAGATAACTACAAGTGCACACAGCGGCCCTCCAGCACCGTTAGACGCAGATTCTGCTTCAGCTCATGGAATAAGGGACTCCGGGTTGTTTTCCCCTCTCACAAGGCGTTTCAGCGGCCACTGAAGCCGCCTTCTCTTCTTGGCGTTAAACCATCGGCCTATGGCCGATTGATAAAGCCCGCCAGGACTTTATTGGCAAGGTCAGAACGCGCCCTCAAGGCGCGAGCTGCACCGCGCATGATGGATTATCTTTAGATAATCTTGGATGGATTTCCCAAACTGCCCGCAAAGCAGCGCACCGTCTGGGTTTTCCAAATTGGGACGGGGAACGTTACGACGGCAGAAGGGGAGCGTTACGACGGTAACAAGGGAACGTTACGACGGTAAACGGGTGCAGTTGCCGTGGGGCCAGGCCTCTTGATCTCCCATTTTCCCTTGGCGTATTCGTTCACTACCCAACCCACGGCGGCAAGTTCGGCCAGTGCCTTCCGGGCAGTCTGACGGCGTTTTTTCATAGCTTCGGCATTGGCTTCATCTGGCCAGACATAGCCGCAAAGCGTGTCCAGTTCCACGCGCCCGGATTTGCCGGGGTCGATCCAGCCGCATAGCCGTTGGTGCATCAGCCGTGCCGGATCAGTCTGTAGCACCCGCACTTCCGCCATGTCGATACGGGCATATGGACGATGCCCCAGGATCGCTTCGGCAATACGCGGATTCAGGGCAACCCATAGCCTGCCGTCCGTCTCGTCAAAAGCATGACTCATCAGGTGGAACGCGGCTTGCCGCCGTCCCTTCGTCACAAGGATGGTGACGTTCGACATGCGCAGCAGGCTGGCTTTGAGCGCCTTGATGTTGTCGCCGCTATCCGTCATGCCCGTTTCTGAGAGCAGTTTGGTCAGGCTCTCACGAACCACCAAGCCGTCTTGCTCAATGGCTTCGAAACGGGGTTCAAGGAATAGCCGTAGCTGTCGCCCCGTCTCACTGGTCGGTTCCGGGGTTAGCAAGATGCCGTTCGGGCCGCCAAGGGCCACGATGCCTTGCAAAAGACGCATATCATCGGCCCCGAGAGGTTCGAATCCGACGAAACGCATGGATTCGTCCTCGCCAAAGGTGTAGGTCACGTCCAGCTTGCAGCGTTTGCGATCGCCACGCTTGAGGCTGCGGAACAGGCCAGGTGCCAAACAGTGCGCGGGATCATGTCGGACGTGGGTCAGGTCATGCTTAGGCTTCTTCACGCTGTCTCCTTTTCACCTTGCACTGCCGCTCCAGTACAGCAGGCTTCAACACGCCGCCGTCGTGCCGTCTAAACCAGAGTTCTTGAAAAGGTGCGCCATAGTTGGCCTTGCTGACGCCAAAGCGGACAAAATACCCACGCTGACAATCATCGACCCCCAGTATCTCGGCCTCGCCTTGCGTCATGCCGGATAGGTACGATTGCCAACGGATGTTATCAACCAGTACGGACGATCCACGACTGGCCTGCTGTTGATCGCCCGACCCCATCATGGCTGCGCTTTTACTCGCGTGGTGCAGAAACACAATGGAGCAGCCTGTATCAGCGGCTATGGCCTCCATGTGCCCAACAACCTGCGCCATCGGCCCGCTAGCGTTCTCCTCCTCAATGTGGAAGCGCCGCAAAGTGTCCAAGATCATCAAGCGACGACCTTCAGCGGCTCGTTTGAGAGCATCGAACCAGCTAGCAGCCATGATGTTTGGGCATTTACCGATCAAGGGTTCAATGAGCAAACCATCAGCCACGGCTTGCCGTTCCGCTGCGCTGAGGTGTGCCCCAAGGGCGTGCAGACGATGGTGAATAGCGGCCGGTGGATCTTCAGCAGGCAGATAGACCACTTGCCCGGTGGGAAACTCGCCTATTTCAAGTAAATCAGGCCCGCCTGCAATCTGTGCAGCCAATTGAAGGGCCAACATGGATTTACCAGCCCCACCAGGCGACACAAGAGCACCAACAGTGCCAGCAACCATATTAGGCAGAACATAATCAATGGGTGGCGGCAATTCCGTGAAAGCCGCCATAAGATCAAGAGCCATATAACTAGCCCTCTATAGGGCCAGGTCGCGCAGCTTGATCACCCGATGATTTACGTGCCTCAATCCACTCTTCGACCTCTGACAAATCCCAGGCGACATTTCTACTGGTTAACGCGATACGGCGTGGAAAATCCCCTCGCTGCTCCAGGTTATAAATTGTTCGTGTCGAAAGCGGGATCATCTCCAGGAGCTTCTTCCTGTTGATGAGGGTCTTTATATTTTGCATGGGTCAATACCTCTCAAATGAATAGTTGCTATTCATCGAGTAGCTGCGCGAAGCAGCTAATCGGTAATTGACCTGCCCGATGCCAATGGCGGCCTTATTTATAAATTCACGGCATCAACTTCAATGCTATCAAAGATAGCAAAAACATCAACCCTTACTGCCTCCCGAAGTCCACTCATCAATCATATCGGCCCAATCCTGCAACATCGCCGCCCGCTGCTCGCGGTACTCAGCCTTGTTGTAGACAGCCCTCACGCCCTTCTGCTCGTGCGCCAGGCACTTCTCGATCCAGTCGGTGTTGTAGCCGGCCTCATGCAACAGCGTGCTGGCTGTGCGCCGCAAATCATGCGGTCCGAACTTGGTAAGTGACTTCCCATCTTTCTGCGCCGCCTTGTAAGTCAGCGTCAGCACCTGGTTAAGTGTGGCAGCGCTCATCGGCGCATCCGAGTCGTACCGTGATGGCAAAACGAAGTCGGAACCACCGGCAAAGGTTTTCATGGCAATGAAAATATCCAGAGCCTGCTGGGACAGAAATACCAGGTGCGGGTTACGGCGTTTCATCCGCTCCTTTGGAATCGTCCACAACGCTTCGCTGAAATTGATCTCGCTCCAGGTCGCATTGGTCAGCTCGCTCTTGCGCACCATCGTCAGCAATAACAGCTTGGCCGCCGCACGGTTTGTTGGGCTTGTGCCCACTCGCTCCATGTACTGGTACATCAGCCCAATTTCTTCTGGCGTCAACGCTCGGTCACGTGGCTCGAATCGAGCGATGCTTGTTGGGCGCACCAGTTCTGCCGGGTTTTCGACCTTCTGCCCACGCTCGATGGCCCAGCGAAATACCTGCAACACGATTTCACGCACATGAACGGCGGTGGCCGGTGCGCCTCGCTCAACAATGGCATCAGCCAGCGCCCGCAAGTCTTCGTGGGTGATCTCCACCAGCTTCTGATTGCTGAATTTCGGCTTCAGCTCACGCTCATAAACCGAGCGGCGCATATCGCGGGTGGAGTCGGCCATCTGGTAGCCACGCAGCCACTTCTCCGCCCAGGCACCGAACGTCTCTGCATCTTTCACCCGCGCCTTGTCTCGGGCTTTCTCCTTGGCCGGCGACTTGCCCGCCGCAACCATCTTCTTGGCGTCACCCAACAGCTCGCGGGCTTCGGCCAGGGTGATGCCACCGACACCATAACGCCCAAAGGTGATGGTCTCCTGCCGACCGTTGATTGAGTAGTTGTAACGGAACGAGATGGAGCCGGCTGGAGTCACTGCCACATAGAGACCTTCCCGGTCATTCACTTTGTAGAGTTTGTCCCTGGGCTTGAGATTGCGCAGCTTGGTATCGGTCAGCATGTACCTTGTCCTTCTTCGTCTCCGATACCATGCTGAAAAAATCTCGAATTTATCGTATTTTTTCTTACGAAACAGTAACTTATAGAATATTAATACCATGAACACACAAAAGAACGCAGCATGGTATCGGCATCAATCATGGCATCGCCAAACCATAATACCAGCTTTAATGCCATGCTCAAACGGTGCTTGGCGCTTCCTCCCGTTGCCAGATCGTGCCAAACACAAACAAAAAAAAGCCCGCAATTACGCGGGCTTAGCGGCATTTCATGCCATCAGGTGCCTGGCTGTGCCAGACGCGGAATCATTCCATTACCATCATGAATACATTGACCGATATTTTGAATCGCCCTAGGAAATTAAGACCCGAATGCTTGTTGATAGTTGGTGACTCAAATATGGGCAAAACAACCATCATTCATGAGTTTGCTAGACAGTATTATACAAAAACCGTGAGTGATGCCGACATGGATTTATTGTCCGTGACCAAGCCTGTTTTGCCAATACTTGCTCCTGCAAAAGCTAATGTTAAAGAACTCTATATTAATATTTTAAATCACTTCTTTGTGCCATTTCGGGCAAGTGATCCTGAAGCCAAATTACGAAATCAAGCCGTACACTTGATGCGTAAGTATGAAACAAAAATGTTGATTATCGATGAAATTCATAATTGTCTGACAGGTTCAGCCAAATTGCTTCCCGAAGTCATGAATACGCTCAAGAACCTCAGCAATGAATTGAGTCTGAATATCGTAGGTGTTGGTACTCGTGAGGCAATCACCATACTGCATACTGATCCGCAATATGCCAGTCGCTTTGATGTGGTGAATTTACCTAAATGGGAACTCAATCAAGATTTTTTAAGATTATTAGTCAGCTATGTTCGACTATTGCCGTTAAAAAAACAGTCTAATCTTGCATCCAAAGAGATTGCTACGTTGATTTTTGAAGTGTCAGGTGGAAATTTAGGGGATTTAAATCGATTACTGGTGGAGTGTGCCAAAGAAGCCATTTTACAAGGTGATGAAGAAATTACCTATGACATCGTACATAAGTTTAAATGGCTTAAACCTACGGAGGGTTTAAGAAATATTAGAAATATAAATCTCAGCCTGAGTTAATTTTGCGAAATCATTATAGGGAGGTAGAGATGAGTCAACCTGAACAATGTTGGTATATCAGAACTCCCATTCAGCAAGGGGAAATATTTTCATCTTGGTTGATCCGTTCAGCCTTAGATGTAGGTTGCTCACCTATGGTTCTCATTGAGGCTTTATGGGGGAAATGGAGAGCTTTAACGATTGATTTAGACAAAGGAGTAGATGCCGAAAGATTCGATGCTCTGTTATCTCATAGTATGGAGTCAAAACAGAAGATACAGCAATCGATGTTGAGTAGCGTCGTTTCTCAGATACAGCCAAATTATGATTCAAATCAAAATATCCCTTGGGTTTTATCCTTGGGCACACGAAACCGCTCAAATACATCAGGTCGGCAAGTATGTGTTGAATGCCTGAAGAGTCATGAAAATCCGCCTTATTTGCGCTTAATGTGGCGTATTGGGTGGCATTGTAGTTGTGTTGAGCATCAGTTAAGTTTAATTGACCATTGCCCTGAATGTGGTGTGACGATCCAACCATTTAAAGCCGATATGGAACATGGTTGTTTAGCGATCTGTACGACATGTGGCTTTGATTTAAGGCGTTGTGAGGAAAGCAAAAACATCAATTTAAATGCTTTAAACTTCCAAAATAAAGCAGAGCAAGTCTTAAAACAAAAAATTGGTTTTTATAATCAATCCCCAGTGACTACTCAAGTATGGTTTGAAATTGCTCGTTCATGGCTCAGTGAGATTAGATTTTTGGTCAATACGCCCAATAAAAATGTGATTCAATTATTTGAAAGTTTTGACGTAAATTTACATCTTTCACATCCAGTTACCCCATTAGCATTTGAATATCTGAGTACTCAGGAACGAATAGTTTTGCTTTCAATGTTGGATCAGATTATGGATATTCCATGTGACTTATTGGTACAACGATCAAAGGAATATGGAGTAAGTCGTGCAAATTTTTGGGACAAGCGCAAGAAGTTGCCTGTTCAGCTTCAACAGATGAAAGATTTAATGATTAAGCCTACAAGACGTTATCCCGTCTCTCGTGCAGCAATAACTGTTACCAAGCCGAAATCCAAAGCCAGTGTACAACGTCAATGGTTAAATTTATTAAGGAGAAGCAATAATAGTGGAGCTAGGCTTATTGACTGAAAATGTTACTGAGCATGACTGTCATGGATGCAATCAGGCTGTTTCATTCATAAAAAAAAGATATAAAGGCAAGAAATATTGTTCGACTTGTTATGCTCGTATCTTTAAAAGACGCATATGTTCAGGCTGTGGTGACTTTGCTCGGCTCCCTAGGGATGATGAACAAGCTATTTGTAATGAATGTATTAAGAAACAGCCCTGTATTCGATGTAATCAGAGTAATAAGCCGATTGGTAAGCTGACCGAGTATGGTGTTGAACCGTACCGAGTTTGTCGGAGACTTTTTTATTTAAGTTAGGCCACCTGACCTAACGGGTTAATCTTATCATAGTACATTGCTTCAAAATCAAAAGGTGATACATAACCAAGTGCACTGTGTATACGCTTTTTATTGAACCAATCCACCCAATTCAATGTGGCAAGTTGTACATCAGCTAAACCCTGCCAATCTGCTTTTAAATATTCAATCACCTCAGTTTTGTATAAGCCATTCACCGTTTCAGCCAAAGCATTATCGTAAGAATCACCAGTTGTACCGACTGATGCTCTTAAATTTGCTGCTTCTAAACGATTAGTATAGCGAATGGAGAGATATTGAACCCCTCTGTCAGAATGATGAATAACATTCTTTGGCATACCTCGATCATGCAATGCTTGCTCCAATGCATCGAGCACCATATCCGTATTCATGCGTGTCGATACCTTCCACCCAACAATTGCTCGTGAGAACACATCAATAATAAATGCGGTATACACCCAGCCTGAATTGGTTTGAATATAGGTGAAGTCAGCAACCCACAAGTGATTAGGGTGATCAGCTTTAAAATTACGTTTCACTAAATCATCTGCTCGTTTTTGATCATCTCGGCTACGGGTGGTTTGTTTATTCTTACCACGCCAAACACCTTGTATGTTTAGCTTTCGCATCAAGCGAACTACTGTGCAACGTGCGATCACATAGCCTTCACGTCTCAGTTGTTGCCATACTTTACGTATGCCATATCGGCCTAAACTTTCCTTCCAAATACGTTTAATTTGCTCTGCATGATGTAAATCATGCAGAGCACGTTTCGCTCGAAATTCTGGATTATTAACGAGATCTAAAGTCCGGTAATAGGTTGATGCTGCGATGGGTAATATTCTACAAATCGCATCAACACCGTATAACGCTTTATTGTTATGAATGAAATCCACCATTATTTGTATGGGCGGTCGAGCTCCGCCTGGGCGAAAAAAGCGGCTGCTTTGCGTAGAATTTCGTTAGCGCGTTGCAGTTCTTTATTTTCACGTTCGAGTTGTTTAATACGCTCTTGATCTGAAAATTGTTGTACTTTGATTGGGTTTTGTTGATCTAAATATTTTTGATACCAAACACGCAGCGTTTCAGGAGTACAACCAATTTTAGGAGCAATTGCGGAAACTGCTGCCCAGTTCGATGGATAATCTTTTTCGGATTCAATCACAAGTTGAACCGCTCTTTCTCTGATTTCAGGGGTATATTTTAATTTTGTCATCGGAATAGTCTCTCAGAATATTGACTCTCCGACAAACCCGGTACGGTTCATGTGGTCTGTAATAGTTGTTCCGTGTATTTTAGACCTATTGAGCCTTGTGAGCGATGTGGTACACCATCACAAAAATTGACTCGAATTTCACGATTTAATGACGATCTACGGGTATGTCCCAAATGTTCGACAAGAGATTACGAAACTTGTCCATTGTGTCAGAAACATCGTTTACTGGAATCTGATGCATCAGGACAAAAAGCCTGTAAAAAATGTAGAGATAATCCTCAGAAATCTTGTATGTCATGTCATCGTATGATTGCAGCAGGTTGTGCTGATCTCTGTGCTGATTGCTATTGGCATAAAAGCTTATGGAATAAATTTGATCAAAATCAGAATGCATTTGAGTTTACTTACTTAAAACAGCAGTATGAGAGCTATATAGACTGGTTAGAAAAGAAAGTCGGATCGCATAAAGCTACGTTATATATAAATAAACATACCCATTTCTTTTTGAAAACAGAAGTGAATTGGAACCAATCCGTACCTACACCAATGCAGTTGTTAGCAGTATTACGAAGCAGTGGGCTTAGAAAATTTGAATTGGTGATGCAATGGCTTGAAGAGATGCATGGCATTCAAGTAGATACGGATAACAAAAAAGGTTGTTCAGAACGAGATCAGATGGAAAAGCTTGTGCAAAGTATTTTACAACCATCTTTGGCGTATGATGTTGTATTTGGATACAAGAATAAATTAGAAGAAAAAATCAAACGAGGCGATACCTCAATACGTTCAGCTCGGTTGGCAGTAAAGCCTGCTGTTGCGTTGATGCTGTCAATCGGGTCAGAAAGTACCCAATTACCAAATTTGGAACATATCAAGGCGTATTTGGCTGACTATTCGGGACAAGCTGCTGCGCTTACGGGATTCATTAATTTTCTAAATGAGAATTATGGCACTTCCATTGATTATTTAAAGTTGAAAAAGTCTGATTTTTTAAGGATTAAGCAGAAACAAAAATTAGAAAAGGCGATTGTTGCATTAGCTCAAACTGATCTAAGTAACCGTGAAGAATTGATCGGATGGGTTAGAAATGGTCTTAGGTATTTCCATCAACTTTCTTACATTGATTCTTTAAAAGTTAAAGTTGAAATGATTACAGAGGTAAATAATGGTTTTGCTGTAAGATTTAATGAGCAATCATATTGGCTGCCAAACAACCAATAATTGATTGAAAAGAATTAAAAGAGAAGCCCAGCCTATTTAATAAGCTGGACAAATTTTATGTAAATTTCAAACAGTTAAACGTGTATTTTAATTGCTCAATTGATCGGTATCTAAAGCGTTCAGCATGGGCTTGCATTTGCTCCATAAGTGCAGGAGCAGTTAAACCTTCTGGGTCGCCCAGCCAGTTACCTACTTCAGTGGTCGTTGTTAATTGATCACCAAGTTGTATAAATGGAAAGTGATTACTAATCTTTAGATGGAAACATTCTGGGAATCAATCGTGTATAAATTGGTAGAAAACAAAGTTCAACAATTGTTTGCGTTAGAATTACAGCAGGGATAATAGGCATACTTCCAGGTACTACTAGAGCTAATGGTAGGATAACCAAAGAATTTCGATATGATGCTGAAAAAGATACAGCTCTTGCAGAACTAGACTCCAGTTTGAACAAGGATGCGATAGCCCAGCCTATAAAGGGAGCAATAATGGCAAAGGCGATGTAAATTGGTAAAGCCTGAAGAGCAGCACTCTGAGCGAGTCCAATTTGAGGCGTCACTGATGCAAGCACAATAAACAGAACAAGTGCTGTAGCGGGTACAGGCAGTAAATTTAAAGGTGCGGAAAGCGTAGCCAATGATTCACTTTTATTGCTAATAAACTGAACAATGCCTGCAAGTGTCAGGGGTACAATAATAAACCAAATGAAAGCATGTAAAAATGGTTCCATTTCGACAAGCTGTGATACCTCATCACCTAATAATGTTCCAAGGTAGACTGGAAGCAGAATCATTTGAATAAGTAATAATATTGGTGTCATTGCAAGCAGTAACCTCGCATTACCTTTTCCCACATGTGTAAAGGTAATCACATAATCAATGCAAGGAGCTAAGAGTACAAATAAAACAGCCAGCCGAATCAATGGATTTTCAGGTAGAAACTGGATTAGGCCTGCGGTGATAGCAGGTAAGGCAATAAAGTTGGTAATTAATAAAGCAGAAATGAATTTTAGGTTCTTAAATGCTTTACCTATTTCAGCAATGGGTACCTGTAAAAAAGTGGCAAATAACATTAATGCCAATGCTGGATTAATTGCACTTTCTAAACTACTTACCCCACTTATAGTTAGCCCAAAAATGGTTCCAATAAATATCGTAATAAAGTAGATCTTGACTTGATGGTCTTCAAGTAAGCTGCGTAGATTTTCCATAGGTGTGTTTGCTCAGGTATATGGAGAGGACAGAAAACTATTCTCCTATTTTGATATAACCCTCGGTCGGTTCACCTGTACATTTAGCAAACAACTCAATTGCTTTGTCGCAATATTCACAATGCCCTTGGCAACAGTCATGCATCAGGAATGCAACGAGATCTGCTAGAGTAGACCAAATTGCACAATAGATAATTTGCCGACCCTCTCGGCGACTGTAGATCAGCCCTGCATTTTCCAAATGACTTAAATGAAAAGAAATTCTTGATGGTGCTGCGCCATCTAGTGCCTCAGCAATTTGTCCTGAAGCCATGCCTTCAGCACCAGCGACCACAAGTAAACGCACAATTCGTAAGCGTGTTTCTTGAGATAAAGCCGCAAAGGCACTTAAGGCGTTTTTTTCTAACATTGAATTTCCAGTATTCTCGTCTTTAAAAGATTGTAGGACGTCACAAGCATTGCTGCAAGTTTACTCAACATACGGGCTAACAAGCGTCTATTATATCTTCTATATAATGATCCACTGTTCGTAAACTATGAGTCAAAATGATTCAATTAATCAGGAGAAAGCTGGCTTTCTTTCTCCATCTTAGCCCCAGTAATAGGAAGCTAGTTGATAAGTGAAAAAGGCCATTAAGTATGCAAGGGCAAACATATAGACCACCATAATTGTCACCGTTCGCATAGAGCCAGTTTCTCTTCGTATGGTGGCTAAAGTTGCCAAACAGTTGGGTGCATAGATAAACCACACCAGTAAAGATAAGCCTGTCGCTAGTGACCAGCCTGTACCATCGGCTGTGATCAAGTTGACCAGTGTTTCTGCCTGAGCATCTTCACTGCCAGAGAGCGCATAAACTGTACCTAGGGCAGCAACAACCACTTCACGGGCAGCAAGTCCAGGTATCAGCGCAATAGTAATTTGCCAGTTGAAACCGATTGGTGCGAATATTGGTTGTAGAAGATGTCCAAGCATGCCTGCAAAACTATAATCTATCGCTGGTAACGTGGCGTTTTCTGGAGGTGTTGGAAATGTACACAGAAACCAAAGAAGAATGGTTAGTGCAAAGATGATTCCGCCCACACGTCTGATGAATATCCAGGCACGTTCATAAACCCCAAGGAAAACACTACGCCAGTTAGGCATTCGATAAGCAGGTAGTTCCATTAGGAATAAGCTATTTTCCTTATTCTTTCTAAACAGTTTCATCACCAGTGACACAACCAATGCACTGACAATTCCTGCAATATAGAGTCCAAATAGTACAACTCCCTGCAAGTTAAAAATACCTGCAACAGTTTGATTTGGGATGAACGCTGCGATCAATAAGGCATAAACAGGTAGTCGTGCTGAGCACGTCATGAGGGGAGCAACCATGATCGTCGCAATACGGTCGGTACGATCAGTGATAGTTCTTGTTGCCATAATGCCAGGGATTGCACAGGCAAAACTGGAAAGAAGAGGAATAAATGCTCGACCACTTAAACCTGCACTTACCATAAGCTTATCTAATAAAAAGGAGGCACGGGGAAGATAGCCTGACTCTTCTAGTACAAAGATAAAGAAGAACAAAATCAGAATCTGGGGTAAATAAACAATAATACTTCCCACTCCTCCGATAATGCCATCAACGACAAGACTATTTAAAAGGGGTTGGGTGATGATACTTCCGAGAAATTCACCAATAAAACTAAATAGATTCTCAAGCATCTCAATGAATGGATTTGCCCAAGCAAATACGGCTTGGAATACGATAAACATAGTGATTGCTAGAATAAGAAGTCCAGCAATAGGATGAAGTAAAATCTTATCTAGAAACTCTGTTCGGGTATCAACTTTACCTTGATCTGTAATCGTGGTTGCTAGGACATATTCAATATGTTTTTGTGGGGAATCAATCTTGGCAGTGAAATCAGTATGAGGGGTGTGAAAGACTTCCTTATCTAGGGCATCTATCAATTGGGTTAAACCTGAGCTTTTGACAGCAACTGTTTCAACCACAGGAACACCCAAATGCTGAGATAATTTTTCGATATTAATCTGAATGCCTCGACGACGAGCTTCATCCATCATGTTTAAAACAACTAATACGGGACGGCCTAGAGCCAGTACTTCTAAAACTAATCCTAAATGAAGTTTTAGATTTGTAGCATCTACGACACAAATGAAAGCATCTTGTTGTGCCTCTTCTGTAAGACCGTTGCAAACATCACGAGTAATTGCTTCATCTGGGCTTGTTGCAGATAAACTATATGTACCAGGAAGATCAAGTATTCGTACTTTATTGGATGAGGGAAGTGTAAAATGCCCAACTTTTTTCTCAACTGTTACACCAGCATAATTTGCAACTTTTTGACGTGTACCAGTTAAATGGTTAAATAATGAAGTTTTACCACAATTTGGATTACCAACTAAGGCAATTCTCAGGTCGGTTGTCATGAATTAAGTCCTTCAACATAAATACATTTAGCTTCTGACTTTCTTAAAGCAAAACGAGTAAATCCAATTTGAACGAGAATAGGGTCACCACCAAAGATTCCTTTAGTAATGACACGAACTTCTGCTTGTGGAATAAAACCTAATGTTTCTAGACGATTTGATAAGATTAAAGAAGCTTGAACTTTCGTTACGATAGCCCTTTGTTGTGCGTTTAAATCAGATAAGTACATAGGATAGCTAAACCTTAAATAATAATGCTAATGATTCTTGAAACGAACACTGATTATGCATTTCCTATCTTCAAGATATTGATATTAATTGATTTATATCGACGGAGATTAAGTTTGAAAAGTATCAAATGAGCTAATTTATATTATTAGCTAAGACCTTGATGCTTATGACAGGAAACAATACTAGAAATATTAACTTCCGATGCACGGTTACTTTAGAAATAATATTTCAATATTTCAACAACTATTGAATTGTAAAAAAAGGTTAGGATTCTTGCAACTCCTTTATGAAGTACCTTTCTTATTTTTAGTACGACAGTTTTTTGTAATTTAATAAAAATCAATTAATTAATGTTGAAAATAAATTTTTAAATCTATTTTTCCACTCATCGGGAGTAGCAGATGAATGTTTAATCGAAATAATTTTTTTGGTAAAACTTTCACAACGTAGCGTCCATTTTTTAATTCCTTTTGCATTCTCAAGCTCTATACATATATTTTTTATTTGCTCACGGGTTAACTTATGTGGTGACACGATAATAAAAGCACAGAATGCTTCATGGCTTTTATTTTTATGTATATCAATTAAATAATATTGATCATGCTGATCTTTCAATTCCAGTTTTAAAAATAACAATTTCCTTCCAAATTCTGCATCAATCCAAGATGGATGCTTTGGTTGAGGAACGAGTTTCTTTATTTGAAGTAAGTTGAATCCGTGTATCTCATTCCCCAATATATCAATTGAATACACACGTTCTAATGGAGAGGTTGTATCTAGTGTTAAATGGTTAAGTGATTGAATAATATATTGAATATCAAAGCGTTCATCTCTGCTAGGCGGATTATCAGTTGTTTCAGACTTTTTAGTTTTAGTATTTTTATTGCCATATGGTTCATCAGATGATGTTTCAACATCCTCTGATTTATCTGAATATGGATGATTGGATGTGCCAACTTCAATTGGGTCATTGGCTGGTTCATTAAAAGAATACTTCAAAATATTTTGTGTATTTCCAGTTTCCACATCAGAACGCTTACGGTATTCACCGCTTGTTCTTGATGGTGGTTTTTGTGTATTGATATGCTCATTTTTATTTTGACTTTTTTCACGAGGACGAGGGTTTTTTTCATCAGTTTTTGAAACAGTATTGGTAAGGTCTTTATTGACATCAATCATGTGATCGTTAATAGGATCAAATTTTTTCACTCTAGTAATAAAAAAACGTGTCTTATTGTCATCTAGCCAAATTCCTTCTGCTTCAAGAAAAAGCTTTGTAGGATGTGGCGGATATACAATGGGGTATCTTATGCCTGTGCCATGCTGAAGATGATGAAACTCAGTAACTTCCATACTTCGTTGAATTTTATCGACTATCGTCTGCACATATGGATTTAAGGCTAGATTAGCCAGAAATATAATTGCTGTTTCGCCAATATCTTCATATGGCTTTCTGATTTTTATTTTATATTCAATATTATCATTCTCAACTTCTGTTGTATAAGATTCTAAAAAGCGGTTAATGATAGATTGGCCTGAAGTGCTTAATAAGAGTCCCCGAATATCCTTCCGATTGACGAATAAGCTATGCAAAATATGGATTGAGGAAGTGATGACTTGAGTTCCATCATTAGAATGCATTAAGCAGTGATTCACTTTCCGATATGAATCATTGGTGTATTTAGTGAATGGATAGCCTTGTAGAACATAATCAACTTTATTGGGAAGAAAATAGTTTTTTAATGGAATGTAGTACTCTGACGTATCCGGAATTTTGTCTGAAAGTTTTATGTTCCTCGGTTTATTATTGCTGAAGTCGAAAGAAAATCGTTTTGTGATGAGTTTTCCTGAAAATCTATAAGTGTAATTGGTCAGAACATTCCCGTCCCAAATACTGCCATGTTGAACAGCATCAAGATCAAGTACGGGAACAAGGAATGTTGAGCACTTATCTAAAAATAACCATTGATCACTTTTTCTAATCTCAATTAATAACACTTCAACAAAAGGATTAGTTGAATCGTTATCTTCGTTTCTAACAAGTCCACCATATCTATAAACCACTCGACTAATATTATCGTTTGGGAAGCAATCAATAGTCGTTATTTTGTCATTATTAACAGGCATATATTTTTACAAAATGAAAAATTAAAGCATATAGATAATATACTTTTTATTCTTGCTCTAGTTTATTTGTGTAAACTCTGATTTATTTGTGGAACTGACAAGAATATCTTGTAGCTAAATCACAAATCTCTGAAAAACTGCTATATCAACATCTCAACGCATCCTTTAAGAATAGCTTTGAATCGGTAAACACCTTTAATGATGAGAATTTGGATTATCAAATACTTGACCTTCAGACAATATATGCAATTAAAGATAGATGTAAGGAAACATTAAATATTGAAGAAAATGATTATGAAGAGGAAAAGTCATTTTCAAAACGCTTTTCATATAAACTTAAAGATAATATTAAACTCGATACAAAAATATTCAATGAATGCATTGATATGGATTTAAAGAAGTTACCATTATCTCAAGAAAATCTTGATATTTTAATGAATAATGAAGATTACTTAAAATTTAAAGACAACAAGTCCGTGCGCGAACTTTTAAATAAGGCTAAAAGGGACAGTTTCATTTCAATTTATGAAGGTCTTGAAATAAAAGATGCATTATATACTGAGCACTTAAAATTCAAGGACAATAATTACAAAAAAAATATCAAATCTTTATAAGAGATTTATTTACAGTCTTATACATAGTATAAGACTGTATAAATATATTCACTTATTTTTTTCATAAAGCCAGATAATAAAACAGCCTTGTAAAATACTGTAGATACATAAGAATCTCACAAAAAATCCGGCAGTACTCCCATAAAAGAAGTTATCTAAATAAAATGTTGTACAGAAAAGGAAAAAATAACTACCAAGTAATAAATATTTTATATGTGAAGTTTTATTTGCCATCACTGCTACGACTTGCATCATAATACAAATAAAACATTGTATATACAGAGATACCTTCAAGCTTGTCAGCACACCATTGTAGGAGCCTTTAGCAAGAACACCTAATATAATTACGAGAACCAGCAGTAGAATACTATTGATCTGAAAATATTGTTTCTCACTCAATGAGTATGCTTTCAATGTATTTACTATATCCACGATTTCACCTCAAATTCTGATCATTTAACGATCTTTTTATCGAAAATTGGTTTGTTTCGCTCACCCCAATATTCATTTTTACAATTAGGGGAAGAACACGACCAAATCTCCCACTTCTTGTTTGTTGTTTTTGATTTACCAGTACGTTGTTGGAGTAGAGCTTTACACTCCGGACAGTTAAATTCTTTTTCCTTTTTCTCTGTATTTTTAGGAACAGGTTTTTCACCTTGTTCTTGCTTAGATTCCTTCAGCTCCCTTTTGGCAAGGAATGCTTGATAGTCAGGTGTACCGTCTGGTTTCTTTTGATAACTGGCTGTACATTTATTTCTCTTCTTGAAGAAACCTGAGCATCCAAAGAACTCACCATTTTGGCCTGAACGCGAAATTAGGCCACTCTCGCACACAATGCACTTAAATTCTGATGTAAGCGATTCTCTATCAATTGCTATCCCATCTTGATTCATCATCATGTGACCACACTTCAAATTTGTACATTTGAAATAAGGCTTACCGTTCGCACTTGTCATATTCACCAATTGTTCTGAGCACTTAGAACAATATTGTTTAGGTCCACCTTGATCTAAATTTTTAATAGACTCTTTTGCTTGGGTTTCAATTTTGAGATGTGTCTCTTTTAATAGCCTCTTACCAATGTTTTCACCATGTGCAATGAGATCCAACTTTCCTTCTAACTCTGCTGTATATTTGAGATTGCAAAATTCAAATTGGTTTGAAATTTTCCCAACCAATCTTTGAGCCAGATCAGTAGCATGTATTTTATTTTTACTGTCTAAGTGTACATAACCATGATCAATAATTTTAGAAACGATGCTTACGAAAGTTGATGGGCGACCTATACCCACATCTTCCATGAACTTAATGAGACTAGCTTCAGAATGCCTACGTGGGGGTTCGGTTCTTTTCTCATTCAGATCTGATTTTAATGCAACTAAATTCCCTGCCTTTTGTAATAACGGCACTGGATTATTCAACTCTTGTGCAGCGTCTTCCGGAATATCTTCATTCTCGTCTTCAGAAAAGTTTAGCTTTGCTGTAAGTCGTAACCAGCCTTGATCAATTAGTTTACGTCCACGAGCTTTAACAAAGACTTCTCGACCTTGCACTAACTGGCGACCTTTCATACGGACAATACGCGCTGTGAATGTCGCATCATCAAGCTGACAAGCCACTGAACGCAACCAGATCATTTGATATACCGCCTGAATGGTTGAATCATCTGATACTTTTAATTGATTAAAATCAGTCGGTCTGATAGCTTCATGGCCTTCTTGAGCCAAAGCTTTAGATTTAAATTTTCGTGGTGTTGCCGGTATAGGTAATTTGTTCTTCAGTGCAAATTCACGAATAGCTTGAATGGCATCATCACTTAAATTTGGGCTGTCAGTACGAATGTATGTTATATGGCCATCTTCAAATAATTTTTGAGCAATTTCCATTGCTCTTTTCGTTTTAAGTTTTAATTGAACGTGTGCGGCCCGTAGATAAGTAGGAGTTGTAAAAGGAGCCGGTGGAGAGCTTTTCTCTGGTTTTTCTTCAAAAGTTTCTACAGTGAATTCACGTAATTTTGAAACTTCTTCAGCAAGCTTTCGATCAATTACAAAAGGATCTAACTTAGTTATGAAATTTGATGTATCCCATTTTGCTTCCCAAGACTCATCTACAGAACCAAAATTGAAAGTTACACCAAAATGCAAAACTGACGAGAATTGTTTGATCTTATTTTCAAGATCGACTAGATACCATACGATACTACTTTGAACTCGACCAGCAATCTGTTTTTCACCACATATTAAAGTAAAAGCCGGTGTTCCAATGTATCCAATAATTCGGTCTAGAATTCTTCGTGTTTCTTGTGCTTGAACAACTTGCATATTTAACTTACGCTCGTTACCCATAGCTTGTGCTACTGCTGTCTTTGTAATCTCCTGAAATGTAACTCGACCATAATTTTCGTTAAGCCGGAGAACCGTTTTAAGATGCCATGCAATAGCCTCACCTTCTCGATCCGGATCCGTAGCAAGATATACTTTTTGTGATTTCTCAACTAATGCTTTTAGCTCTCTTACACGACTTGCACCAGAATCATTAAACACATAGTTAGGTGTATATTCGGCAGTTAATCCTAGTGAGTCTTTGGGTAAGTCACGTATATGGCCCTTACTAAATGAAACTTTAAATTTACCTCGACCAAAAAGGCTATCTAGATAGCCCTGTATAGAGTCAACCTTATTAGATGACTCTACGATAACTAAATCAGTCATTTCTACATTCCTTCTTATCATTCAGTCGCCAGCGATCTGAACTTGTGTATTCAAGTATAGATGATAAGTTACCTATGTATTTTTTCAATTTATTTTTTTAAAGTGTCAATTTTTAAATGATAGAATCGAGACAAACTTAATATGTCTAAGGACATGAAGGGCCTGAATAAATTATGAATGTTAAACCACTCGATTATTTAGCAACAATTGAACATATATTTGAGCATGTTAAACGAACGTTTTATCAAACAGTTGCAGACACAAAATCAATAAATAAAGGCCGCCTGAATGCACCAATAACAGAATATAAGTGGCATCCATGTGTATTTTTACCAACAAACTTATGGCAAGAAGTCTTAAGACCAACCATCATGGCCAAACTATATGAACAAGTGCAAATAAATAAAACTAAAGATCCATTTGTAATCGATGCATATTTCGCAAATTTTGTTGCAGCATTTACATGGAGATACACTAAAAGTATTTATCGTTTTGATGAATACACGTTTGAATGTTTGATTAAACATTCAGCAGGAAAATATCTTGATCATCAACTTTTGACTAATTTACCAGAAGGTTGTATCTACATTGATCTAGCAACACCTTTAAATATTGCAGATCATAAGGTTTATGGTGTGTATGCAATCCTCGATCTATCTTCGAACAGCATAGATACTTTAAAGAATACTCTACCTGACCAACTCATTATTACATTAGACACTCATAACCCATTTGAAGAAAATAATTTTGCTCTGCTCAAGCCTCTCCCTACTATCGTTTTTGACATAAAACGTTCTGGCAAGGTGAGTCAACAAATCAAGTTCAAATGGGGTATTAATCTGGAAAGTCCAGAAGAACTCAATGAACATATTGCTCCAGTAATTTCGCTAATTTCTTCAATATGTACAGATGAAATAGCTATTGATAATTTTACTAAGAACTCTACTCGACAGAATGTAACTAAAAAACCCTCATTTAAGGATCTAGAGGCCGCTTATTGGCAGAAAGGTGAATATAGAGTAAATGCACCAGCTAATCATAAAATGTGGCGAATTGGCGTCAAATACGGAGTAGATTATCGAGCTTTCGTAGCACGTCAGCAAAAATATGAATCCAAAACTGAATATAGAATAACAGGTGTTCACTGGACAGCTTATATTCAAGATTATGAAATTCGCCTTAAATTTATGCCCCCACGCATGAACTCACCGGTCGAAATCGACGAACAAATTAATAATTTCTTTGATGAGCTCAATGCCTCTAATTCATTAAAATAAAAGGAAAAAGGCCAATACTAAATTTGGCCTTTCTTATATTTACTTTACAAAATCAGATAATTGAATTTATCTAATTTTTAATTTTGATACAAATTTCGTTCTCATAACCTCTATTTTTCGGTAAAATTACACAAAAGCGGATCGTTCTGTACGATTTGTTAACAAACATACAATTTTGAAACATTTTTCAAAATTTTAAACTTTGGTTAGTTTATAATCATTATGATTTGAACTTATTTACTTCGTGAGTCAACAAGTTTGCTCATTTGGTAGTTAAAGAAACAAACTTAGCCTGAATATATGCCGAGCAATTCTATGCTGTTTAATAACAATTTCGGAATAGATCCTTTAGTTGGTTACCATAAGCCGCGAATCATTGCTTGCTTGAACATAAAAAAGTTTTCTCAGGTTGAGTCTCACATCCCTTCTATTCTTCACTTCTGCGAACAACATCTACAAAAGATGTATGGTGAGTGTATAGCAACCGTTTTAGTCGCTACTCCAGAAGAGATTTCGATTCCTGATGATGACAATTTAATCTTAAATATCTCGTTGTATAACATCTTCAATCTACAGAATTCACATCACTATAATGAGAAACAAATTGGCATTGAAATTCAGCACTGTATAAAAAATTTCACTCCGGCGCATACAGACCTTTCTGCATCTTCAAGAGATCTTATTAACGAGCAACTGTCAAAAATGTTAGTGATTGCCAATGCCGTACAAAAAACTGTTGAAGAAAAGGAACTGTTTAAAGATGGTGAGCAATTTATTGCACTGGATCTAAAAGGCAATCCTATAGTGTTCAATTCTACAAATGCAATTAATAATCGTATTAGTTTAGGTTATGGAATTGTTGATGCACATGATCATCTTTTAACTACCTTCAGTGGTCATTTAAAAACTGAAAATATAGTTCGTTTTTTGGAGTGCTTAGCACAATCACAAAGCAATATTGAAAACTATTACAACAACTTCTTATCAAACAGAATTTTATCCTTCTTGGATGGCACGCTAAACTTCTTAGATTGTTCAGATCCGGAGTTTGCATTAGAGAAATGTCGTAAACTTTATGAAGAGTCTAAATCGGCTTTATTAGACATAATTGATGAAATATGTATTTCTGATTTAAATAAGTTTCTTTTTAACCAGTTTGAAAAATCTATAAATTATGTATGTCTAGATTTTAAAGATAACCTTCAGGATTATTGCCGCTTAAGATAAAGATAAAAAGCCCTTAAAAAGGGCTTTTTTATTACCAAGTAAATAACCTTACAAGAATCAAAAGCACTAAAAGAACTGTTGCTTCAAATAACTTATTCAATGCTTTTGACTTATATCCTAAATGCCACTCGATACCACTTAAAATAGCTGAAGAAGCACAACCTAATGATATTAAAATTATTGGTGCTTTAGTCATAGGATAGATAAATACCGCAGAAATTCCAGCTATACTGCAAAAAAAGGCCAAATAAATAAAGAAAGATCTAGTTTTACTTCCCGTAAAATCATCCCGACTATTATCTTCATTTTCATCAAAAGGTTTTAAGTTAATAATATTTTTGAAATTAAATTTCAATTTTTTACTCATATAAGATGCCCAAACAGTATGAAATTAAGTATTTCAAATATTAAACAATATCATTTTCATAAACTATTGTTGTAATAGGTGTGCCCTTTTTACTTGAAATACCAAATGGTTGATACAATTTCGAGCCATCTTTCTTTATTGTAATTTGCAAGCTGATAGCATGGGAGAAGTCCATAGGATCAAAAATAGCCTTTGGTACAATAGTCTTTTTTCCTATAAAGAATCTAATCAATTTTTTAAACATATAGTCACTCATTTTTACTTTTAAACTCTGCCTCGTGATTGTCAAAGCGCATCTATTAGTTTCTGATATCTTCAAAAATATAACTTAAATCAAATAAATTTATATCTTTAGATAGAGCTTCCTTTTTAACGCTAAAAAGAATCTCAAAAAAGGAAAATAAATTATTTTCTGAAATTTCTTTAAAGTTAGATTGACCTTCTTCGCTTAACCACGATTCAATCAAAGCTGAATCAACCACGATATCTTTCTCTTTAAACAGTGTTATCAAAGTTTCAATATCATCATTTAGGTTTGTTAAGTGAACAAGTTTCTTAAAGATGTAATTTTGAGAAATATGCTTTTGAACCATTTTATCTTCATAACCTTCAGTTCGGATTAATTCCATTTTGTGTCAACCACTGTTTCCATTGCATAGAATATCTTATTAGATCTGGTCGATATCTTGCGTTCACGGAAGGAGTCCATGAATGATAAGCTGCGGCGCGAGTCCAGAAATCTACAGATGCAACTTTAGTACTCAGCCGATCACGTAATATTTTAGCGGCCAATACAGCGTTATAACACCCATCTGTACGAGCTCTCTCCATGTCTTGCGGGTTAAACATTCCTCCATTTCTAAAATGCTGTTTATTTACTTGGAAATGACCCATATCATTTGTCGCGTTAACTTCACCATTTCTACCTCTTTCTTTACTTTGAATTCCCAATAGCACATAAAGAGGCACACCTTCTGATCGAGCCGCAGCGATTACACATGTTAAGTTAGCTTCACGTCCACGAACGTAATTGATATTAACTTTTGGTTTTTGATAACTGTAATTATTTAGTACTTCAGGCGCAGCGACATTACCTCTAAATGCGTATTCTTGAACCCAATTTGTATTCGATGTTTGGCTTTGTTGTACAATTTCGAGCTGCTTAGCTTCTGGAGCTGGAGAATTGGTATAACTTATAGTTGTATAATTACCAGTTCTTCTTTGTGGTAAAACTACAGAAGTGTTTGCAGTTTTCGGATTAATTGAATGATTACTAGTAGTACCGCTATTAACAAAATTGGCTCTAGGAGAACCATTAAGCTGATTAGCATATAAACCAAGTTGCTGGGAGCTCATTTGTGGAACTTTAGCATTCGTTATGCCAGACACACACACCATACAACCAAGAAAGTAGAAAAGTCTTTTACTTTGTAGCATTTTTCCCTTCTCCACTGATACGCCAGTATTTAGGTTTTGAAAACCATGCATGATTTTTAAACCAAAAATAAAACTGAGACTGCTGTTCAAAAACCTTTAAAGTCTGTGCTTGCCATGACTTATGTGAATACTTAAGGGCATTAAGAAATATACCTAACCCTATAACCAGCCACGAGAAGGCAGATAAGGCAGTGAAAAATAATGAGTTATCCTTGAAAAAAATCTGATAAAAAGTAAATGCAAAACAACCGATTACGCAAAAAATACTTATATTTCTTAACATAATCGCCATTTCATAATGTTCTTTAATTGAATTATTGACTTGACCAACCGGAATTACTTCAAAGATCCGTTTAGCACTTTCGCGGCCAACTGCCAAAATTGCATTATTAGTCTTTTCACTAATTTCTTTTTTACTAGGTCCCGAAATGAATGAATTCTCAAAAGAACATTCAGGATTAGCGCATTTTAACGTGACTTTAACCGCTTTTGCTGGTGCTTTGTGCTCAACAATTTCATTATCAGTTAGCTTGATTTGCGATGTTTGAACAATGCTTTTGAAGCATGCAGGACAATGTATTTTCTTTAGACTTTTATACTGTTGTTTATTGAATTCATAGTCATTTTTCAGGTGTTTATAACCTAAATTTCCAGCTATACCTTTCAATGGCAACGTCACATACAAATAGACAAAAGCCTTACCAATTTTCTTCAGCATAATGAACGCCCTTTTTTAAAAAATTGCAGTATCAATTTTTTAAAATATTTTAATGTTATTTTTAAATTTATGCACTATAATTTTTTTAAAATATTTTGATTAGGCTTTTCCATGTTTCTACTTTACGGAATATTGGCTTTGATAGCTCAAGCATTTTTAATTTACTTTCCTTTTAAAATCAAAAGGTTTTTCCCTAATGGCCCATCCATTTTTCATGGTTTTTTCTTTCGTTACATTCTTCTAATTTCTCTTCAGATTTTGCTTTATAAGATCTTAGGGTTATCTGGATTTATAAATTACTTTCAAGAACTGTTAATAGAAAAATATATCTAAAGGTCAACGTATGAATACAGCCCTGTTAGTTAAGATCTTAAAGATCATATGCTTAATAATCTTTATAACCTTAGTCGTTTTGACTTTTTGGATTTGTGCTATACGAGATATATTCTTCATTCCAGTACATGCTGGTTTTTACAAATGTGACCGCCCCTACATTGGAGTTGTGACTAACAACAATGAAGTCAACACAACTCTAACCAGCAAGGACTATTGTGTTGACCTCTATATTGATTACAAAAACTTAAGAGGGAATAGTAAAATCTCACCCCAAAAGAACGAAAAACTTATTTTGGATTTTTCTAATTTATACACCGTATCTCTTGCAAAAAAGCACAGCTTCTTTACATCTTCCTCTAAATCGTATGATCATGAGTTGAAGAATGTTGGGCTCTTTTACCTATCTTATCAGCAGAATTGGAGCAGCACTCAATCAGATCCTAAGACTGTACAACCTCAATTAATCATTAATGACTTTAATCTCAAAACTGCACTTTTTTAAAGCTTGTAAGTAATGATTTTTTGGCTATATTTACTAAAAAATATTACTATAGATCTTAATTAATCAAGCTTGCTTAATCATGGGCGAAAAAAGAAAGATTTCCATTTCATCAGAAGTTTCGAACTACATAGAAAGTTTGGCTCGTACAAGCAAAGAAAATGACCAAGATCAAATTTCTTGGTCTATGCATATCAATAAAATGCTTTGTGATTATATTTCTATTGTTCAGAGCAACCTTCCAGAGTCACTATCACCCCAAATGGCCGATGCACTAGTTTTTATATGCCAAAATTATATTGATGACCTCTATAAAATTAATTATAGGGATGATCTAAAGCATTATTTATATAACTTTTATTTTAATTTAGAAAAAGAAAGTCAAATACCGCCATACATAAAAAGTGAGTTTTTAGATCATTTTATGGAAATGGAACTTACCCACATTGAAGCCCTCTCTATTCTTCACTTTTTAAAAAAGACACTCGCAAAACATCATCGAAATTAACATTAAACAAAAGCAAACATTTCATATTCCTGTTAAAATCGCATAACTAATACCCTTTTTATATAAATCACCTAGACATCTACACCTTGATGCTAGGAACACAACAATTGAGGTATGGGAATGAGATTAAATATTTCCGAATATGATGCACGTCAAATTTTTGCCAACTATTTAAGGGAAACGGCTGAATTAGACATCACAGCGGATCAACTAAAAGTTGATGGCACCCGCCATTACGTTAAATGCTTAAAGCGATCGCAAAAGAATAAGCACTCAAAGTCTGGGTGGTACAGATTAAATTTCGCTTTTGACGTGCCTAGTGTAATTTGGGGCAATTATAATACCGGCAATAAAGAGGTATGGCACCTAGATCCCAAATTGTTAAAGAAAGAGTCCAATCTATCACTTCAAGAACTCAGAAAATTGGAAAGGGAAAAGAAACAATACGAAATTCGAATGCGTAGAAATCATCGCTTTCAGAGAACCTTACAACGCATTGCTAAGACATGGTCGCGCATTGAATACAACAGAGCCCAGCCAGTTCAGTCCATACATGAACACCCTTATCTTAAAAATAAAGCCGCATTTCCTGAAGGATACAACTTAGACCTTGTTCGCATTATTAAAAAGCAACCATTGTTTGCTAAATCACTCCATATTGCTATTAGCCGAGTAGTAAAAAAAGCTGAAGCGAAAGGTTTAAATATTGACTATATCAAGCCGAAATATTTTCAGCACGCATGGTTCCAAAATCATCACATTAGACCTACCTTGATTAACGCATATTACGACGTTGATTTAAAAATCCAGAATTGCCAGCTTATCTCAGCACTACAAGACAGAGAGACCGGTAAACTAAAATTCTTTAAAGGGAATTTAACTCATGGCCGGAAAGATGGAGTTTTTTGCCCAATTCACAGATTGCCAGCGCAAGATGAAAAAATATTTGCACTCACTGAAGGTTTTGCCACTGGAAAAAGTTTTGCAAGGATCTGTAAAGAAAAACCTAATACTATCGCAGCTTTTGATAAAGAGTCATTAATCTCAGTAGCAATAGCAATACGAAACAAATGGCCAGATACCACCATATATATTGCCGCTGATAATGATTTAAATGAACAATTAAATGGCAAAACCAAGACAAATGGAGGGTTAATAAAAGCATATGAAGCAACTCAAGCTGTATCCGGATACGTACTAATACCTCCTATCAAAAAGGATGAGTTAACGCTCTCTGATTGGAATGATCTTGAACTGAAGTACGGTACACAGCATTGCCGAGAGATCATTAAACAACAGCTTATCGATATCGCAGAATTCAACCAAAGCCGTAATATGTCAAATTTTAAAATGCCAGCAATGGCATCCGCAAACATTCATAAACCTCAAATCAATATTCAGAAAACGACAGCAGCTCTAGATCCGGCAATCTTTACTTCGTGGTTAATACACCTCATGGAGAATCAGAAGGAAAAGGATGTCGATTTAAGTATGGCCAAAGATATTGTTCAAGCTGTTTCAAGCAATGAACAAAAGCAAGTCCTACCGATGCTTAAAGTAATTTGTCAGAAAAATGGATGGCACGATCTGGATCAAGCATTAAACCTGATGAGCGATAAAGTTGAGATAAGAAATAACAATGAAAAAGAAGCTCTAAATCGGGTAAATATGACTTTACAAGCAATCTTCTATGCTTCTAACAACACCACTATAGATGCTTCTAAAAAGGAAAAAGCAGAAGAAATGCTTAAAAACACCATTGAGTTCATTGGATATCTACCCATTAGTAGAGCCGAAAAAGTAAACATCTACACAAATATTAAAGATAATATATTTGAAGCAACAGATGAAGCGGAACCACGATGGAGCAAAACATTACTCAAGCTTTGTAAAGAAACAATTAGCGAAATGGAAAACAAACAAGTTAACCAGTTTGAAAATCAAAAATCACTAAGTTATGAGAGAACTTAATAAAAAAACTGCTCTTAGTGAGCAGTTTTAACTTTCATTTGCTGCTTCTCTAGAATATTAATTCCTAGTTTACAAAAAGGGTATCCCCAAATAATAAATTTAATGCTCAAAACTATAGCATTCGCAAGCATAAATAAAACTAACGAGTAAGCACCATCAACAGTAGACCAATTGAGATAAGAAATAGATCTATTTAGATCATTTCCTTCCAAAAAGAAAACAGTACCAATAATGGTTAGTATACTATTGTTAATCTCATTGCCATATAGCCAAAAAATACAATAACATGAGAAAAAAGAAACACTTAGATAAATAATCGGAATGATATAATGCCAAGTAACAAACTTAAAATTTATATTCATAGTTGATACCTTAAAAGGGTTTATATTTTACGAAACTATTATAGCTTCCAACCTAAACATTTTTCTACCTGTTTTAGTATTTGAAAGCCATAATTCTGCACTTCCTTGAAATTCATAAATAGTACTGTAAGTTAAATTTAATACAGAAACACCTACCTCCTTTTTAAGATCATTAATAATATCTTCACAATAATATGCAGCATCCAGAGATCTAGCTCTTACAATTTTATTTAAAATTATATTATTACCATCAAATATATTTACATTATATTTTTTCACTTCTTACACCAAATATCTTATAAGCATCTAACCATTATATTTATATAAAGAAAGCATTACAATATAATTTATATATTTATTGTACTTTGTACAATTTATATTGACTTCACATAAAATTCATCTACAATGAAATTGTAGGTTGTTCTCTATCTACAACATAGACTTAAGGTCTTATAATTAACAAAACAGTCAGATTCTTGATGAACTGATGAGGAAGACACTTATGAAAGCAATTACAGTAAATTTTGTACAAAACCAAGCTGTACTGGAGACTCATGTTATTCATTTAACTGAAGCGAGCTATGAGCTTATCAAAGCTGAAATACTCCCTATCATTAATCAAAGCTCAAGTATTTTGAGCTTTCTTAAAAAGCTCAACAACGCCAAAAATATTATTCAAATTAGCTCTGCATTTCGACTTAAGAAGCAGCTTCATACTTTGTTGTCTGCAACCGGACAAATTAAGGACCAAAACGATTTAGCTTCGCTTCAGCATTTTGTTTTGATCTTAGGCAAAGTTTTTGATCGCTTAGTAAACCAGTACCATGAGCCAAATTTATACATTGGAGCTTATGTACTCTCAGTTACAACTTTACCTGTTCTAAACCTAGCTTTAGATACTCTAGAGGTTGATCCCGATTCTCTAGGAGCATTACATGCCTGAACCAAGTAAAAGAAATGGGGGCAAGCTGGTTAAAACCCCTTCAGAAAAAGTTGTGGATTATAGAAATCGACGTAAGCAAAGAATTGATTCGGGTAAACCGGATCAATGGGATTGCAAAGATTGTGCTCACATACTTGCGACTGATTACCTAAGAGAAAAGTTGGGTTTATTAGCATGGTTGAGAATAGCTGAATTAAATGGCTATAAGTTCCCACCTAAAAAAACCAATCAGAATGAAATTAACAACCCAAAGGGCTAATCCCCCTTTGGACACTTGGTACACACTTATGAAGAATATTTTTGTTTTATCACTAGCTCTTTTAGGGGCACCCGTTGCATATGCAGATTTTCAAGGCAAAGTTATTAAAGTCGCTGATGGAGATACTCTTACCGTTCTAGTAAACGGAAATACACAAGAACGAGTTCGTCTGGAGAATATAGATGCTCCTGAGTCTTCACAAGCATACGGCCAGCAAGCACGAAATTTCTTAAATAGTCAGGTTTATGGAAAGTTCGTATATGTTAAGTCTAATAAAATGGATTTATATAAACGCCATATCGGGACTATATATCTTGGAAATTACAACATTAACCAGTCAATTGTTCAAAATGGTTATGCATGGGCATTTCGTGAATATTTAACGGATCCTAATTATATTAAGTATGAGCAATACGCTAGACAAAACAGATTAGGTTTATGGAAAGACAACAATCCTATATATCCTAGCAATTGGAGAAGATCTAAGTAGACTTCAAAAGTTTACTTATTTTTTTAAAAAGGAATAACACATGAATAATATCGTTGCTGACATAGTTAACAGTTATGAAGTCAAATCTTTTGAACAGGTTAAAGAATTCATTGCTATCGAAAAATTAAAATATAGCTTCTATAACAAATGTTTTAAGGTGGTTTCCTTACTAAACCTTATCGGCTGGCCCCCTTTTATTGTTTGCGTATTAGTTGGTTTAGCAGCTTTTTGTTTTTCTAAAGCAGAATTAGTATTCTTCTCTACATCATTAGTTTATTTTCTTCTTCTCTATTGCCTTATTGTTACTGCTTTATGGATGTATACCGCATCAAAAGCAGATAAAGAATCGGATCTATTAATTAAGAAGAATTTCCCGAACTATTTTAATGTATACGGACATCATGATTTGCTGGATGAAGAGTCATTAAAATATCTGCTTTCAACAGAAGTTACTTTAGATGAATATAAAATTATAAAATCACTGGCTGAACTTAGTCCAGAATTCAATATAAAGCTTAAAGAAATTATGAAGTTTAGAAATGGAGTTTTTACAATTTACGACTATCGGGTACTTAACTGCAAACGACTTCTAAGTATATCTGAGAAAGAAAACAACCGTTCTAAAGAACAAGCTGAAATAGATGAATTTAAAAAGGAAATAATTAAATGACTAAAAAGCCAACACGATATTTCTACGCTCTTTTAACAAGCAAAGATCTTAATTCCACAGTAAAAGGTGAAGCATCTATATTTGCTTTTAAATGCCCTATACACCGAACTAACTGGATTGATGAAATGAATCGTCGATCACATGAATATCAGGCTCAACCAATTGTAAGTAATAAAGCTTATCGTTATTTATCTGGTAAAACTTCAGATCTAGAGTTTCATGAAATTTTTGACGGAAGTTTTAAGGTTTATGGTGTTAAAGCTTATCAACCAACCACACCAAAGATCTAACAAATTTTGTTTTGATATTTTAGAGGCACTAGACCATGAATAGAAGTAATCAACTGAGTTTAGATCTTCCGGAATACGAAGTAGAAAAAGAAGAATGTTATGCAAATTACAAGGGGAAATATACTGTCGATATTTCTCAAATATACAGGTTTTATATTGCTGTAAATTCAATAGGAACACTCATTAAAACAAAAGAAAAAATTAAAGGTTTTGATTTTATTCTTGAGTGTGATGATGAAAAAATTGCAGATGAAATATTAGACTGTGTACCTAAAGCAAAATCAAGAAAGTACTTTAAAGTACCAAACTTTAAACCTTTACTTTATTCAGGTATCGATAAATCTTCAGTACAACTATGGATATCAGCCGTAGAAAGAAAGATGGGTTTCAAGAAAAGCATATACTTTAGAGTTGTAAATAGTAGATGGGATTATTAATTCCATACTTAGATACTTATTAAAGGTATTCATATGACTTTTGAAGAAATAACAAATAAGATTGCCGCAAGCGTTGTTTTACTTTCATTAATTTCGAGTTTTCCCTACATGGGATATAAATTTTATCTTGTTGCAATGGATGACTCACGTCACTTTGTAATTAAATACGCCGTATTAGTATTTCTCTCAATCCTTTTTTTACTAGCAGTAAGAATATCTCTGAAGTTTTTTAAGGTTTTATGGAATAAAAAGGATTAAGGAGTTGATCAATATGAATATAAAAAATCTCCCTCTATATTTTGCATCATTTGTATCAATCTTACCCCTTATGGGTATTATATTTATTGTCTATAAAATGCATGTAATTCTAGAGAATCCTAGTTTCAATCTACTTCCTAAAATTTTGGTTATATTTGTCTTAGTTCTTCCATTTTCATTTTGTTTATATATCATCTTTAGTATTTATATATTTGTAATTAAAATAAGGGTAAATTTATGAACAATGATATTGATAAACTTAATAAATACATTAGAAAGGTCTTGCGAATATCTTTAATTCTACTTTTTTCAATAGCTATACTTATAAATTTGGCTATATTCAGTCCCTTAACCAGAAGTCTGAATGCGTCCATTATTGTTATATCTGCATTTGCTGGTGGTCTTTTCAGCGGATTGGCTATACTCAGTTATTGTGTGCTTGATATCATAACAATTAAAAAACCTTAACCCACTTAAGCTAACTTAATCTTTATGCCCTATTTTGCGCTCATTTCACGCATAAGCTCATTTTTAGATTTCTCTATAGCACGGTAGCATAATTTTTTAAAAAGGCCCTAAATTAATTTTAGGGCCTTTTTTAGAGGATGTAATAGAATCAAAAAATGGTTTATTTATCTTTAAGCTTCGCACTAATCATGCGATATACAATTTCGTGATACTTCTCCAGCTTGCTCAAGATCTCCTGATCTTCAGATTCGATTTCCTTTTCCTTTTCTTCAAAAACTAAGTTTTTGCATTTAATGAAGTCGGTTACATAGTTGTATCGCTCTTGAGCATCTGAAAATAAATCATCTTCTTCAAAATCATCACTGAAGATACTCTTTTGAGCTTCGGCCGCACATTGATCAAGTTCTAATAAGTCTTCGAATGATGGAATGTCTAACGATTGAATATAGATATCATGCTGCTTTAAATGCTCTCTAACCGTTGTTGCAAACTCTTCGCTATAAAGTTGGTCATCGTAAACGTTTGGAAGTGCTTCGATATATGCATTAACAGCTTCTATTGTCTCTATTTCGCTTGAATCTAAATTTAGGTATTGATCGACGATCTCATCGATAATTGTTTCGCTAGTTTTTGTTAATAGATCCTGAGAACGTTCATCCTGAATGTGATCAATTGTTTTATTTAAAACAACATCGACTTCTTCAGTATCAAGTTTAATTTCAGTAAATATTGAATCTAGAGCTCCATCGATCTCATTTGCAAAAGTTGAATCAACAACTTCATAAAAAGGAGCACTAAAGCCAGATATTTGAACTGAATCCAGCATATTTTGCATTGTACGCATAATTGCGAAGAAACCGGACTTAACATCAGTCTCGTATAATTTCGCCATTTTACTGATACTTTCAAGGTGAGTATCGACCTGATTTAGAGCACCAATGGCATGTTTTTTATAATTTGGACAACTTTGAAGGATCTTGTTCTCTGCTAACTGATAAGCAAAGTTTTTAAGCTCATTATCATATTTCTTACTATCAAAATAGGTCAGCTCTTTTTCAATCGAAACAAAATCATTTAACCGGATCTTTGCTAGTTTAGGTGGTTGTACAAACATTGTTTGAGCATGAATAGCGAATACACCGCCCTCTTTACCACCATCGATCTTTTTAGCAACTACGATCGTGAACTGACCTTCTTGTTGTGATGCAATATCCTGATAACTAATTCGGTCCTGCTTTTCGATATTAACGTTTGTAGAAGATTGATAATTTATTCCCATTGCTGAAGAAGCAATGTTGTAGCCGTTTACTACTGACTGTGTCACTTGGTCCACCAGACTACGTAAACGCTGCATCGATAAACCTTCCGTACCGGAGTTGATACGTCCAAAAGTTTTAGTACCGGTGTTAGCTACAATCGCTTCACCTTCAGCTTCATCGGCAACGAAGATATCTTTAAGCTCTTGCGCTGAAAACGTTAAGCTGAATGTCAAACCACGTGCTTGAGCTGGGATCACAGACAGGCCTTTTACGATTTGATATGCCAGCTCATCTAGAACAATCTTAAAACATGTCGCTGAAGCCGTAATTTTCGCTTCAATGACATTACGTACCATGCCATCGATACGGTTCCCCAGCGCTCCAGCCATCATCTGCTTAATAGAGCCTACAAAAAGTTTACCAAGCATCCGGATCGTAGGGGGCGCATTCTGCAATGCCGGTAAAACATTGATCAAGCAACGACGGTTTAGAACTACGTCGAACATATCAATTTCGCCAGATTTGGTTCCATAGATATGGCCGAAGTTAAAACTTAGATCCGAAATTGCACGTGTAAATTGCATGATTACATAACCATGCTGTTCAACACATTTTTCGGGTTGTTTATAAAGTTTCCCTTCATCGAAGCCTGCTAGGGATTTAAGATAAGCACGTAAAGGAGAAACGGCCGTAATATAAATCTCACCAAAGTTTTTATAATTATCATCAAAATCTTCGCCGTAAGCTGCTCGTATTAATTGATTGAGCTCTTGGTATTCAACATATGTTTTTGGCTCAAGTAATAATAATCCTCTATCCCTTAAAAAAGTTAATAAGTGTGTTGTGGCCGTTAAATAGGTAATGGTACGGTCCTTCCACATATCACCGCCAGAACCCTCAGAGTCCGCGAGAAGGTAGACGAGTTGTTCACTCAACATTGCAGCAGAAGTGTACGACATAAGATTAAATGTGTTTGTCATTTTATCTTCTTGGCGTACCAGCAAATCACGGCCAGCAGTAATGAAGTTTGTGACTAGATAATCATCTTGACGCATGAATCGCGTCAGTAAATACATAAGTTCGGCTACAAGTTCAGTCGTACCTTTCGCATCCGATAAGATAAAACCAGAATTTTGAAGTAAAGGATTCGTCAAAACCATCTTAATGGTTTCAGTTTTACCAGCACCAGTCGTACCAATTAGCAAGTCATGTACACGTTCATCACTATCACTTTTCCAGATTTGCTGATGATTTTGACGGTCAATACCGTAATAATAAACACCCTGCCCATAAGCTTTTTCAGGGTTTTTCCTTAAATTTACTTTCCGCGCTACACCATCGAATGATCCATCTGGCATATTTGCATGCTTCGGCACCCGATAAGGCATATTGATATAGCGAAGCTGGGGTATTAAATATTTACGTGTGATCAATATTGCAATTGGCGTTGCAATTATGAGTAATAAAGGAAAAAAGAAACTTACAAAAACTACAATTGTGATCGTTATGGCAAAATACATCGACCCTTCTGACGTTTGAAGAGCTACGTGTATTTTAGTGATGATATCCCGTGTATCAACACGCTGGTCCTTCGGTTTAAATCTATCCGATGCACCTTTAAAACGTGGTGTAGCCATCATTTATCCCTATTGCTTTAAACCGGTATTTGAAAATTTACAAATGATCTTTGCATGTTGTTCTTTAGTGGCAGTAGATTCATAAGAATTAGGATCCTCCGGATTAAAAGCTGGCAGCGAATCAAGATATTCACGCAGCGGCTTTACTGTCTGGTAGTAATCATTGCCATACTTTTCCATGAAGCTTGTATATAAGTGACCGTAGGCCAATTCTGCCAAATCCTGAAGGTCTTCTGATGATTGTATTTTGCTCATATCAATCTCAACCTCTTTCTTTTGATTCAGAAAAAACAAGAGTTCAATCCAGAACTGATAAAAATGAATCGTTTCACCTAAAAAGGACTCTTCTTTATCACTTTCAAAAATTAAGATCTGGATCTTATCTTGAATCTGACTTAGTGAATTACCGTGAAAATTCATGACTCAAATTTCTGAAAAAAAGGAAAAAGGTTTCATAAATGAAAGCTTTTTCCTTAACCTTAATTATGCGACTCTGAGTTTTTGGCTTTGAATGAAGTTATAAGTTTTAATCGCCTCATCCACCAGTTCGGTATAAATACCCAGCTTAATATTCTCTTCCTCTTCCAGACTTAAAGCTGCTGAAGAAGTGATTTCAAGAGCACGTTGCTCTTTCAGGGTATTTACAATGGTTTTCACACCACGTGGATGCACTGTAGCCAAGATATCAATACATGTCTCCAGATCATGTTTTTTACGCATGATGCTTCGAACGGCCTGATCTTCCGGATTCGTCGTTAATAACCAAAGGCGCTTAGGCCCAATCATAGAGGTGAAGAATTGAATATATTGATCATTACGCTCATTAATCACTTTAGAAAGGTACGTCATACCAGATGAACGTAAACCCACAATGGAAGTTAAACGTTTTTCTTGAGCTGGAGTAAGTTGTAAGTATTTCACAATGTCTTTACGTTCTTCAGGTGAACCTTGAGAACATACAACAAAACGACTGGCAGCTTTGGTAAGAATGCCAAAGTCACTGATATATTGTGAACTTAAGTAGTAAGCAATACCCCATTTACGGATCTCACGACTGTCACGCTCAAGTTCAGCAATCATAAAGTTGTCAGATTTAATGTTGTGCATCTCATCGAAAACCATATATTTTTTATCGATTTTCAGCTCTGCAACTAAATTGCTGTAATAGTCAAGATAATCTTTAGGTATCTCACCACGGGTTAAGTCTTCCTCACTGTATGCGATACGTTTTTTATAGAACATACGCACGATCTGGAAGAATAATGAGTTATTTTTACGGTTGTTTTTAACAATTACGTCTTGCAGATCCACAGAAGCAATACGCGCGTCAGAAATATCAAATTGAGTAAACGTACTAAAGTTAGGGTAATCGTTTGCTGCTTGAGAAAGAGAACGGGTTACTGCATCAAGAATATTTTCGCCGTGTGAGGTTTTATAATCACCATAAATACGCTGAATTTCTTCTTTCTTGGCAACCGTAATTAAGTCACTCAAAATTGGCATTGCATAACGGTGTGCCAAATTACGTGCACGTAAAAGCTTATTCTTTCTAACTTGTTGTATTTCTTCATTAGAAACAATTTGTTCAGCAAGTTGATGACACAATAAAGCCAGATCATGCAACGGAAGTGTTTCAGATAATGAAATTCTTAATTCACGTAAAAGTAGATCTAATTCATGTGACTGACCTGTTTGATAGATCTTTGGCTGACTTTGATCATTATCAGTAGCAAAGAATTTAAATGCTTCACGAATAATCAAAGAGATTACCGCGCTCATCTCAGGTTCAGGATGTTCGTTTTCCGCTGGAGTAACAAGCGTTACAAGGAATGCGCGGATCTGATCAAACTCGTTTGATAATGGATACTGAAGACCAACCGCAGTTTCCATCGGGTTAATTGCGTCCTTAGCACTCTTCGAGATTCGCTTATACACGCACCAATGTTTGCGTGAAGGATCTAAAGCATTCTGGATGCCATAAACCAGACCTGAAGATGACACACCAACGTCTGAAATAAAGATATAAGGTAAACGTTCTAGACCGGCCGCCAAACAAGCTTCAAACAGCTCATCGTTCATACGCATCGATTTACCGGAACCCATCGTACCGGAAATAATGGTGTAGTTATATGCCAGCTCTTCAGAGAAGTGCTCGATACGAATTAATTTTCCGCAAGGTGTACGTTGTACCATTGTACCCTTTTTAAATGGGGAAGCTGGCCGGTCAAGAGGAAGTAAATGCAATGCATCAGGTAAAGGTGCTGGGCAAAGTGGCGCATGATGCATAGTAGATAAAGGAAAATGAGTTAAATAAGCTTTAACAGCATCTCCTGTACGCTCTAGTGGAACGGCATGTCCCCAGTTTTGAGCAGCACGCCAAAGTTTAGATCGGCGAATCTGTAAACGCTCAATACCTCTTGGAGTAGCTTCATCCCAAGTCATGAGCGAAACCTGTAAACCGACTACACAACCACCATAATCTTTATAACGCTGCAATGAATCACCAGCGGCCTTAATTTGCTGGTTTGCAGCTCCTTGCCAGCCTACTACCGCCGTTACGGCTCGTTTGATACCGATAGATGCCATCCCATCGCCAGATAACATAAATGAGACGGCATAAGGAATTGCACGACTTGAACCATCTGATGTTTCAGTTGTTTGTTGATTCATTCGGTCGAAGAAATCAATAAATGTAGGCATTACAGAAGATGTGCCTGAGAAACTTGGTGATGGAGGTGTTTTTAAAGGAATTGGAACATAGACCATATCACCGCATTGAACAGCACTTTTTGGAACAGTGATGTCTCCGGCTTTATCTTTACTGTTTAATGGAGTAATCGTCTGAGTCATTAATTGATCAGAAATACGAGGATATAAAACGTGAGACAGATCTTGAGGATCAGTACGGTTTTTCCAACGTAAAGGAATAGGCATTCCACTATTCGGCAAAAATGCTTTAAAGTTTGGATCAAAGTAGCGTGGATTCATCATACGGCCAGTTGCCGTAATAGCAGCACTTACATCTAGCTTATCTACAACCCCTTTAAAGTCTTGATGTTCAAGTTCACTAATCACACCAGATACGAATGTATCATGAATTGATTTTAACGAAGACAAGCCATGTAAAAGGTTCTGTGCATCTGACATCGGTGGAATATTGTATTTCTTAACAATATCAGCAGTTCGTCTATAATCACCGGCAATTTCGGATTTATCCAAAATTTTCGGATTGGTCATTAAAGCAAAATAGATCTCTTCATCGTAAATATACGGTGCATAAACATCACGCATTTCATCAATGAAAGAATCCAGACGAATATTGACTTTACGTGCTGTATTTTTCTGGATATCAACAATACGATTTAATTCTGAATTTACTGCATCATCACGTCTAAATAACACCATAATCTTATGGCTGTTTACTGCATTTAAATTATTCTTCAGATAGTTATTTAAGCGGTCAATTTCACCCATAAATGTTTGGTGATAATCAATTGTTGAACGAATACCTTCATACTTCAAGATCGTAACCATCGTACCGTCTTGCATGACCAAATTGAAACGACCATCAACCGTTTCTATTTCACAATAGTCATTTGCTGAAGCTTTAAACATTTTCGCAAGCGATACGAGTATCAGCTCAAGTGAAGACACTAAAGAAGAGCGTCTTTTCACTTTAGTTGGCTTGGTGTTCGCTTTAGAATTATTCGCAGTACTTCTAGTATCTGCTCTTTTTGGAGTCGCAGTGCTTACCATAGCTGATCTCACCTTTTTAACTAAAACTTGGGTAATTATTAGAATGTTGTTCCAATTTAGACATAATCATATTTAGAACATCATCATCATTAATATTTGTTGAATTGATTGAATCTAGAGCCTCTTTTTCATATATGGCCATGTACACCAACATGAACGTAACTAAACTTTCTAAATTCGATTGAGCCGCAGCCGGTGTTTCAAGAAGTTCGTTTCCTTCGCCAATTAGACGTTCGATATGAAAAGGAGAAATAAGAATATTTTTAGATACCAAATGAAAAAACTGATGCTTAAAAGTTTGATTAAAGCCAATATGAAAATATAAATTTCCAGCATCATCACAAAGTTCCTTGTCATGTACTGATATTTCCAAATCATCTTCAGCACACAGCTTTGAACAGATTTGTTGACGTAATGCTTGCTTAAATAAATCACTATAGATTGCTGGACCATTTAAAAGTTCATTTGCAATAGTGTTTTGCTGAAGCATAAAAGTTTTGTTGAACGTAGATAATAAATTCCGCTTACTTGACTCAATAAACAATCGAAATGAAGTACAAGGGAAAGAATCAGTAACAACCAGTTCGAACCCATGCATGTCAAAAAAATCACTATTTGACTTCAATATAACGAGTTGAGGACCAAAACCTAATAAAGTACGAATCTTGATTTGTTGCGCCGTCAGATTTTCTAGTGAAATAGATACCAGACAGAGCTCATCATCCATACTATCGGCAATAAATGGTTCTAATTCAGGATCCGGAGTACTGAATAGAGGCAATCGTGTTTGCTCCAGTAAACGTACTACTTGGTTCGATAGTATCGTTACAAAAGCCGTCTCAACATCGTCAGTAAGCTCTAAGCCGGTATCTATAAAGCCGGTATGCAAGTGAAACCATTCTTGAACATTTATAGGCGCTTGTTCGAATTGATTGGCCATTAAATCGTAAGCGTTACCAATACAAGCATGCTCTATATTTGGCAGAGCTCTAAACAGAAATGGATTTAGGTTACTTTCAATCATAATGACCTCCATTAACCGGCTTTAAGAAGTTGTTCTTCAAAAAGCTGAGTCCACTTCTCCGGATTAAACTCATCTAATGAAAGGTAATAATCAATTTGCTCTTTAGAAAAGATATTTTGGTTATATAACAGAACAAACGGGAAAAACGCATTCGGCGCTATCGTCTTATTACTCTGCTTAACCTCATTAATTGCATAAATGAGGCGTTCTAACCCATCATTTGATGATAGAGACTGTCTCACATAAATTGCATTAATACGGTCAGTAAAGAGTGATTCTTTTAAATCAATCGTTGCTTGAGGGAATTCAGAATCGATACTTTCACGAATCGTCTTCTCATCAACATCCGGACGGTAATACTCCATTGCAATATTATCAAGTACGGTCTGGAACATCCCACCCTTGATAAAAAATGCCTTCAGCTTAGGATCCGGATGGTTAGCTAAAACCAGAACAAAACGTTGTAGATGATTAATTCTGATCTGGTCCAACTCATGACATATACCTAACAACCCCGAACGATCTGTTAGCACCCAAGCTAAATGATGCGCTCGATGACATAAAGTACAAGCTGGCACAAGATTCGACTCATTATTATTGTTGTGATTTCCATCTAGATGGTGGACCTCAAGAAAACGAAGATCCCGAAAATCACAAAAATAGCAACGATGGTCATGCTTTTTGAAAAAGGAAGAAGAATCAATTTTTAAAGCATGTAAAAACTTCTCAGTATCACCTATGGTATCGAGTTGAATGCTTTTGTTTATCATGATAATCCCCTTAATCGCATATTTAAATTAAGCTGTAGGGAAAGCCGGAGCTCTCCCTACAATACCTCTTAAACGCGCTTAGACGTTGCCAGAGGCAGAGTTCGCAGCAGACCAGTAGAAGTAACCAGCACCCGCTAAAACAGCACCAATCAAGAGCTTCAATCCAGCTTTACCAGCAGTGGCATCTTTACCCGGCTTACCGATATTTAAGAAGTCGATAACACCCATTACGAAAACGATGAAACCAACTAACATTCCCGCATATTGAAGGAATGACATGAATGCATCCATTGCGTTAATACCACGATCACGGATGTCACCCACAGAGTCACCACCTGTTGCTTGTCCCTGACGATTACCACCAGTTAGATTGGTAGTATCTGGAGCCGCAATCGCATTAGTAATACCTAATGAACCCATAGTGAAAGCAACGCCAAGTTGTGCATAGATATCTTGACCAACGTTTTTTACTTTCTGTAAGTTATTGATTTTGCTCATAAAAAATTTTTCCTTCTTTCCTTTTTCCGCCGAAATTGGCTAGGAGTTGGTTTTGGACTGAGTGGATCTACCAGCTCAGATGTTAAAAAAATTAATATTCATTTCTAGGTTAAGCCTATGATTTTGAAAAAGTCTAAGCCAAACCACGACGCTAAAAATGCGTGCACAACTTCAACTTTATAAGCTAACATTCCTCCTATCATGAACATTGTTCCTTGACCTACAGACAATTTGGCAATGCCGTCAGCATTATCGCGCCAGATCCATAGACCACGACCAATGGCTAATAATCCAAAAAATTGTAAAACCCCGATGATTACCAATACTGCTAAGTTGAGCTCGTCTGTATAAGAGCTGCCTGTGTACTGTGTGTAATCGTAATAAGTTACCCCTGCTGGTGTTGTGTCACTAATGAGTGACCCAACGATGTCTAGCAACTGAAGTCTTAAACCCAACGTACAAAGAAACGCTGCGATAATAAGTTTCATCGATGCCCCAAATGCGCTTGGTCGGCGTATTTGAGTCATAAATCGTCCTGCTAAAGCTGGTTGTGAAATTTGAACAAAATCAACCAGCGCATGAAGAAATATGTAAAAACCAGACACTACAAAGAAGTATCGAAGCAATTCGGTAGCTGCTACGAAGAAGAAACCCATATTTTGCAAAATATCTATAGTTTCCATGCGCGCCCCCTATAATCTTGGTCTAGTTTGTAGCTTTGTTACTTAAATGAAGCTTCGCCAGCCATTTCATTTACATCAAGAACGCGATAACCCGTTGGTAAACGTTGGCCTACTCCATATGAGTTATATTGCTTACCGTCAGATAACCAAACACGATTGCCTACAGTCGCTACTACTTCTTGTCCACGTGGTAATGCTTTATTCAAAGCAACACCTTTTTTAGTTTCACGTAATTGCACAATATTTGCGCCGTTGTTTGCGCGTGCATTTTTAATCAATGCTTGATACTGCCCAATTTTAAGTTGCTGATCTTGGGCCAATGTACGTAGTGAATTGTTTTGAGCCTTGAGCTGTGAATTTTCTTGCTCTAACGTAATCACACGTTGCTCATTAAAATTATTCGCCTGATTATTGATATTTGGCGCTACTGGAGCTGGCATATTCAATGGGATCGGCTGTAAACCATTAGCATTGTTGAATTGAATAATGGCGTTTTGTCCGTCCACGGAATAAGCATCAACGTCTTTACCAGTCATATCTTTAACCATCACTGTACCGTTCACTGGATCAGTAGACTTTGGCATCGTTTCTGGCACGGCCACCATTGAATTTTGCGAATATCCAACCGGTTGTTGTGGCTGCATTTGCACTGGTTGTGGCGGTGGTTGATATGCCGTTTGATCTGGAGCTGGAGCTTCAATAGTTTGATCTTTCGGTGGTGCTTTTTTCATTTTTGTTGAAATAAACATGAACGTAAGAACACAAATAGCGAAGATAACTGCGCCAATTAAAATGAACTTATTACGTCTATCAGTCGAATCAACTGGTTGTTGTGTCTGTGTCTGATAGTCAAAATCGTCATCATAATTAGGTTGTTGTGGTTCGTTTGACATTTTTAATTTCTCCAAATTCGATTGTTATTCAGTCACATCTTGGTTAAAGAAAATGTAGAAAACGGTGCCGACTGGAGTGATATATGTCACTTGTTTACGCCCGATTTGCTGAATTTCCTGACTTGCATTTTGGCCAACTTGACCAATGATGTTTCCGGCAATACGCTCACCAGATGGATCCTTAGTCTCAATCACTGTTGCACCACTTGTATAAGTTTGTTGGCCATAAGCTTGGCTATATGCCTGACCGTAACCTTGTGCAATACCACTTGCGATTAATGCACCATAACGCTGTAAAGTATGACGTTTGATATATGTCGCCATTCCATATGAGCCTTGCAACGTTTGACCCACGGCGTCGATAGAAAATTCTTTGTTCTTACCATCACTCAAGACACGATCAATTTTGAATTGAATATTGTCATTTGACTTAGAAACTGTTCCAAACACTTTGCGGCCTTTTAATGGGCCATTGGTAACTTGTGCAAAGACTTGGTTGCCGTCATCTGTATTCACTTCACCCAATAAACGAGCAATTGAACGAGTTCCGGCTGGAATCAACACTTTTCCGGTTCCGGACTTTTTACCGTTTACTGGATTATTTCCGTTAGCGGAAAACGGCGAAGCATCCTGAGCATTGTTTGCACCGTTACCTGTATTACTTCCGTTTCCGGAATTGTCTGCGCTTGCTGGCGCCGTGTAATAGGTTTTTTGTGCGTATGAACCGGCTTTAGTTTTTTTGTCTTTGCTCTTCGGAATCATATTTCCGTTAGCGTCAAACTCAGCACCCGTGATCTGACCAATCTGTTTAAGAACAAAACTGTTAATTGTTTGTTCTTGCTCTTTATTTGCAGTGATTTGGCGTTGACTTTCTTCATCAAACCAGTTCGCAAATTGATTGTTATTTTGCTCATAATTCGCAGCAACATCACTTACGTAATCTTGTGTTTGAACTGGTATGTATTGAGGTTGCGGTTGGCCTTGCTGCATTCCCTGCTGTTGCATCTGACCTTGTTGTCCTGCCACTGCTGGATTTGCATAAGTTAATTGGCCAGTACTATTCATTAAACCAGCTTGTTGCGGGTTCATAGCGCCGTATTGAGCATTAGATGTTGAAGGTAATACCACTTGACCTTGAGCATCTGTTGGAGCAATAACAAGATTACGTGGTGTATAGCTTTCGCCTTTAGCCGCCGCCTGTCTTGCTAGAATTTCTTCTTGTTTACGTATAGCTGTATATTGCTCTTGTGATACATATTCCGCTTGCTTAGTATTGCTTTGCGGAGCATCCATCTTAATATTTGCCGGATTAATTTGTTCCGGCGCATCCTGTCTGAAGATGAACTTCATGAGGAAAAATAGGATAAGAAGAATTACTGCACCAACAGTTAAGATGATAAAACGGAACACACCGTTTTCACGCCAGTAGAGCTTGAACTTATCACCAAATTTCATATTGATGCGATTATCTGCATCATTTCTTGGTATCCAAGTTGCTGTCTGATTTTCTTCAAACGTCTCATATTCAGGCGTCAAAGGATCCCTGCGTTCAGGATCGGAATTATGAGTCGAGTGAGTCGCTTCATTTTGACCAGTGAATTGCTCTTGCGAAGACTGGATGTCATCTGGTTTATTTGTATTATTTTCAGCACTCATAGCACACCTTAATTATTAAAATACACTGTAGTCGGTTGTCCGTTTCTACTAATCGTTACCTGATTAATAGGATCCGGATAGACATAAATACTTGTGCCGCCTGTTGAACGTGCTGTTGATTTATAACTTGGGTAAAGCACTGTATCGTTACTACGAACAATGTATTGACCGTTAAAATTCCAAGCTTCAACACTTGTATCTGAAGTTCTAATGCGTTCTGCTTCTACTGGAGGCGTACCATCTAGAAATAGTAGTGTCTGACTATCAATACTCGACATAACGCCAGTGGCATTCATATTTGCGCGTAACGAAGAGTTGACAGATGTTGGACTACGCCCAGCTAGTCGCGCATCAATACGCATATCCACTTCATTTTGACCAGTGGCTAAAATGAAAATTACTGGTGTTGATAAACCTTTTAAACGTACTGTCACGTTTCCGTAAGCGGTAGCGGTAAGAGGTTCAATTGAAAATATGTTCGTGTTTTTAGATGAAATATCAGATTTTTCACCTTGACCCTGCCCTTGTTCTGGTCTGTCGTCTGCAAACAGTTCTTTGTTGAACGTAACTTTTTCAATTTCCCACGGATTACCACTCAGATCGCTAAAAACAATACTGGTTAACATTCCCATAGAAAGCCGTAAGACTGGCGGTTGAGCTGCTGGGCTCAAATCAATTGGAACAGAGCGTACAATTGGTCGCGCCGTTGTCGTATATGGTGTAGAAGCATCCCGCTCTTGACGTAAGAGCAGATCCTTGATGTTTTTAACCTGTTGCGGGGTAAGTTCCATACTTAAAATTTCAGCAACAATCTCATCTTTAGTTTTCGCTACACGTACTGGTGGTGGGAACGAATTACCAAAAGTTTGAACATTACCTAAATTAATCGTATTTGGTGGAGGTGTTCCAATATACGAAGGCGCTTCAGCTTGAGCCTGTTGATTATTGGCTTGCTGTTGACCTTGTTGCTGGTTATTCCCTTGAGATTGGTTATTACCCTGTGGTTGAGAAGAAGGCACAGTTTGCTGCGCCGTAGCTTGCTGTTGCTGGCCTGATTGTTGTTGGCTTGGTTCAGCATAAGAACTACCAGCAACGACTAGCGCCATACTCAGTGCAAGATTTTTAAACTTTAGCTGCATCTTGAGACTTCCCTAAATTAATTTTTTGCACGTAAAACGATACTGGCGATACCTAAACCTTTCGGGTTATAGACATCACGTGGCGTAACTTCAACACGAATTTCAGCCATATATTGTCGAGTATCAGCCGGTTGAGATTTACCGTTGAAGTAGTCCATGCGAACTGGTTGCATAACAATCCAGAATCGATTGCCACGACTATCAATGCCATTATTTTTAGCGACTTCAGGTGTTTGCAGCTTAGAAGTTCTAAGGACTAAGAAATTGTTACGGATCTGGTCAATCAAACCTGATTGACGTAGCGTAGTAATGAAGCTTTCACGCCCACGATCTGTGAAGTAACGGCGTAAAGTGTTATTGATATCAGCGTCGGCATTCTGATAATCAAGTGAATAGGCATTTAGCAAACCTTCCGAAGCAAATTCAGCAACATTTACGTCAGTAAATGCAGGATTGTCATTCGGATTGATTTTACAAATTACTTCATTATTGACGGTCTGAAAGTATTCGACTTTTGGCATCAATCCAATAATGCCACCAAGTACTGCAACCGCTGTACCCAACACACCAATACCGATAATGCAGCCTAATAATTGACGACGTTGACTTTTAATCTTGTCTTCAAGTTCATCATTCTTTTTGGCCATTTCGACCAACCCACTATTAACCTGTTCTGGTGTAGTTGGAAAACGAGGTTTAGTTTTCGGGTTCTGATTCTGCTTTTGTTCAGACATTACCTATTCCTTGCTTATTATTGCCGAAAGGTTTTAGTTAGAGGGTTATAAATACAAGGAGTACTTGAACCATCATCAAAAACAAGCTGTTCAAAATTTCTTTTAACAGCGATATAGGCAACTTGTGCAAGTACAACTAATGTCAAAGCAACAAGAACAATAATCTTGAAGTTGATAATGCGCGTAAGCAGATTTGAATAGAACTCTTTAGTTCTAACATCTACATTCAGAGAATTGCGAGGATTCCCCCACGTACTGTATTCATCTGAAGAAGAAGACAGTTCAATGTCTTGTTGTTGTGACTCTTTCATAGTTCTCATCTCGTCATTATTAAGGCACGAGCTTGAATTAAACTGCACATCTAGTGTCAGTTGCTTATAGTGGCTATTGTCTTAGTATTTTTAAAAATCTGCAATATCTTTTTTTTAAAATTACCTAAGAAAATAAAAATATTTCAGAAAACTTTTTAGTTTTAAAAAATTTATAGTTTCTAATTATAAATAGCTTGCACAAAAAAACCAGCTTTAAAGCTGGTCTATTTTTAAATTATCACGGCGTATGAAGCTGTGTTTCCGTGTACGGACCTATTTCCGTTTCCTGTATTCCTCCGCTTCCGGAATTAGTCCTTTCATCTTTCATAACTGAAAACTTAATATTCGCCGTGTCCGGACCCAAGCCCGTTTACTGTATTTTTCCGTAGCCGGAATTGGTACGCCGTGTCTATGTAATGTTCCTAATGAGAACGGCTTATCCTACTTTGATTTCTTAATACACTTAACCTCGACGTTGCATGTACTTCTATAAACTTGGTTTAGCTGAGAGGTATCTACTGGAGCTGATATAATCTTAAATTTGGTGGGATCATTTTCATATTCACAAAGTAGCTGGGATAGAAAAATACTTTTTTCAGCTTTCGGTTTGCCTAATTGCATTACTGATTTCATAATAAAGTCCTATTAAGTTATTTATGTAATTTATTTGCCAGAATCAAACAATTGAATAAGTTTGATTAAATTAAGTAGGGCAAAACCACCGAAGAAAATAAAAATGACCAACATAAATACACGGGAAAAGAGCGCTTCCATAAAAGCTTCAGATAACTGATGTATTTCCTCAGAAGTCATATTAAAACTTAGAACTGAGAGCTCCCCAGAGGCAAAGAGGTCCCACGTTGTTAACCCAAAAGCAATTAGCGCAAAAATGCCAAAGACTTGAAATACCCTGTCCTCGATACTTTTAATACGTGGCTGTGACTTATTGTGCTTGATAAGCATTGGTTTATATTCGTTTGACATATTCATTTAGAATCCTCCACCAGAGATACACCCTGCCAATTTATGATTATCAGTCAATGCAATTAAATTTGTATTTGCATTCTGTTTATGATCACCAGAATGGCTATCTCCTAGCATTAGATAAAAAGCATCATCTTGAATGTAGTAAGAGGCATCTGGATAAAGAATCCGAACATCATCAATAACCTGTTTTAACGCCGTCATTGCTTTAGCGAATTTGAATTGCAAGTTCGGATCAAACTCATCGAGTAATTCTACTGCTGTCACATTTTGTTTTTCGATGTGTTCAATAACATCATCTGTTTTCATTTAAGCCACCTATATAAATTAGGGCTATTGGGGAGAGCCTTTATCCGTCCACGGCGGTAATACCGTTTACTGTATGTTAGTCCGAGAACGGAACTAAACCGCGCTATAAATACAAACTTTCATTTATGAAACTTTTTTAAACTCTTTTAAAATTTTTAGCTTGGCTTCTTTATATTCTTTATCACTGGCTTGAACTGTCATCGATGGCAATTCAGAGTCCGTGAGGTATGTATATTCAGCCTGAGTGATAATCCCATCATCCAACGCCGTGTGAAGCCGTATTTCAAGCTCATCTCCAGCCTTACTATTTTTAACATGCTCATACATTTCATTGAGTATGTAGTAACCCTTATCATCAACCTCAACTTTGTAACTCCTAGCTTTGAAGTACTGAGTAACGATGATCAGTGCAATTACTATTATTACGAGCCCTATAAATAGTTTTTTCATTAATTGGCCTCTATTTATGAAGGTTTAAATTCATCAATAAATTTTTGTTTTGCCTCTTTGTATGTTGCTTTTTCAGCATCAGTACTAAGATCATAGTCAGGCTCTTCTCCGGTTATAGATACATATTCATTGCCATCTATTATGCCATCAGATAATGCTTTGATGATTTTTGACCGCATCTCATCTCCAGCATGACTTGCCTTAACAAAGCCATATTCGCTACTCAGACGAAAATAAGCTTTATCGCTGATCTCTTTTTTGTGAATGTCTTTCATATTTGATTTCAATGAAAGATTTAAAAAATACAAAGTACATAAAACCACAATTATGATTAGGGGTATCTTCATTGCTGCTCAACCGCCGTATAAATAATAAAAAAATGAGAGTGGCCCACCAATCACAATAATTATGATAGCCGCCAGCAAAAGTCTCGCTTTCATATTACCACCGATTTTTTAAAAAAAGATATATCTATTTTTTAAAAATTACCGGAATACATTTTTAATTACAACAGATCATCTAAATCTTTATCTGATAAAACCGAATTTAATACATCTTCTTCAGTGAGCTGTTTGGTTTGATTAAGTTGTTGCTCTCTCATTCTGACTTTTTCCAGACTAAATTTTGAAGTTCTAAACATAGGTTTATCACCCCAACCCTTACCAGCCACACCATAGTGTCTTGACGCCGTTTGAACACTTGCATGCCCAAACCAACCTGCGACCTCTTCTTCTTTCCACTTATATTTTTTCCGATTGGCTACCGCTTGATGGCGTGTACTGTAAATCGTAGCATTTGCTTTATTTGAAGCTAACTCTTCAGGTAAACCAAACTTTTTCTTTTCATAAAATTCATTGCTCATATCTTTTAATTTACGTTGCAATGAATCCATCACACTTTGACATAGTGCATATTGAATCGTGCCATAACGATCAACATAACTCTCAATTACCACGGCGTTATAAGCACCCAATAAGGCAGCCATTTTTCCGTGATCGGTATTTCTACCCGTTTGCTGTATTTCACCGGCAACTGAATTAAATCCGAAGTCGGTCAACTCTGGAGCTGGCGCAGTAGAAGCAGTAGAAATGGCTTGATTTGTCCCACCCCCCTTTATTCCGGCAACGGCGTTAATTCCATCAACTGTATTATTTCCGTCTATGGCCTTTATTCCGTTTACGGTATCTGGTCCGTTCGCGGAAGGTAATGCGCCGTGATCACTTCCATCAACTTTATTTATTCCGTCTACGGTCTTTATTCTGTCTACGGTATTTATCCCGTTTACGGAAGAATGAGCGCCGTCTTCAATCACTCGCTCATAATTAAATTCACCACCTCCAGCTTTATTGTCGTCAGTCGTATCCTGGCCATGTCCGGACGATATTCTGTTTACGGTATCTGGTCCGTTTATGGAAGGTAATGCGCCGTTTGTTCTATCTTCAATATTTTGCTCAAGTTCGTTTTCAGTAGAAATCCAGTTTACGGTTTCTCCAGTTCCATTCACAGGTTTTATACAGTTTACGGCTTCTATACAGTTAACGGTTTGGGAACCTTTCCAATGAATGAACTCAAATTCAAAACTGTCTGGCTCTTTACTTGCGATGTAGATTTTATAAGTTTCATTAGTCTCTCTACTTCTTTCAGTTAAGAACTTTCTAGCTCTTGCCTCCAGTTCTAAATCGAGCAATCTCTTAAACCCAAGTATTGCCCTTAATTGATTCTTAAGCTTGATTGAATCAGGCTCAATCATATTAAGAATCCTTATGTCGCCGTTCGCTCTACCCTGAGTATTTTTTGCATTATCGACCACAAGAGATAAGCATCTCTCTTCAACATCACATGCCAACCTTAAGCTTTGCCACTCCACTGGCCTCAATCCAATCATAGTATTTGCTTCTATAAACAGCTTTAACATCAATCCCAAATTAGACCTGTTCAAATTAAAACTGCTGCCTAACACAAATTCATAAAGATCTTTTGGAAAGTACTTGAGCTTCGAACTACTAGAACGGTTCGGCTGTTTCTTATCATCTGTCGCCTCAACAGCTTTCAAACTTTCAAAAAGCCTTGCCAGCTTAGGCAAAGCTACAAGCTTCTCACCATCCCTCTTTTGTTCACTCAAGATCACTCCCATACGATGAATAAGTGCAGATCGATAGTGTCTAAAAGTAGAGTTTCGCAATTCATTATTTCCATATTCAGAAATAAGATTATTTACTACTGTTTCCAACGTATATTCGGGATTAACCAAAACTTGATCTTCTAACCCATATTGTTTTAATAGTTTTTTCCAAACATTGGTATATCTGATTATTGTTTTCTCAGAATAATCAAATACACGTGTCTCCAAGCCTTTAATACTTTTTGGATATTTTTTTGCATTGAATTCTAATTCCGAGCCAGCTTTCATAATTCAAACACCACGATAACTTTTAATTTATTACATCTATCAGATACGGAGTGTTGCTCAACTGCTTTCACTTCGTTCTAGACCATGTCTCATCAGATTGCAGTTTTGCTTAAAAACTTACCGTTTGCAACACTCCTTGCTCGTTACCCATCCTTAACTTTATTAAATTCCACTTTTGAGCTATCACTAAGTACGTTCATTATCCTGTAAGCAGATATCACTCGCAACCTAACACGTGATGCAACATGTAATTTATTTTTTTTAAATTTATCGAAACGTATAAAAAAGATTTATTGATCTTTAAATTTTAAATAATTAATCTTTGAAATTTTATTTTTTAAAACTATACATTTTTAATAATTATATAGAAAATTATTCATTCTTATATTATTCGATAAAAATTGTCTCATATACATAATTAATTTGCATTATAAAAATAAAATAATATTATATAATTCAAATAATTTTATAAAATTCACCATGTTATATACCACGCTTTACATTATATAACTTTCAATTTTGATTTTAATTAGAGACTAGCCTTGTCCACCTTTGTCCAAATATTTTAACTGTTTTACTAATTTGTGAATTTCTTTAAATTTAATTACAAGTTTCCAAATTTATTTGGAATTAAATTCTTTTATTTCATTACATTTCATATTTTTTAGATGAAATTAACTAGTTATTTAATTTTTTAAAGAATTTTCGTCTTTTCTCGTCTTAGAAACTGTTCACAAATTAACCTTACCAGCTCAACTAGCAATAACTTTTGATTTGACGTTTTTGGTTCGCAACTTATATGAACTTAAGACCGCTTATTCTTCTTTTTTATTTTTTAATACTATATATTTTTTAAAATTTAGAATTTATACTTGTTGCTACAAGCCGAAGCTGCCTTGAGCACTTCTACTAACAATAGCAAACACTAGGTGTAATTATGAAAATAGTACCTTCAATTCGTCGTTCACTCACTGTTCTTTGTATCTCTGTTGCCACTTTGACTGGATGCCAAAGCTACTACTACGTTCCAAGCCCTAAATTTGATGTTGAATCGCCTTTAGGTATTTTGAGTCAAGCTGCTCAAGATGCTGTAGCCGAACAACAAACTTATGCCCTAGATAAAAAAGCCTTTAACGAAGATTTAGCTTTACGCCAACGTAGCTTTAGAACTGACGTTATTCGTGTTGACTATGTCGGGGAACCTCAGACCCTCCTTCAAAGTGCAGCTTATCACTTCGGATATCGCTTTATTGAAGCTGGTAACATTCATCAGCTCCCAATCGTAAACTTCAGCAAACGCAAATTAACTGGATTTGATCTCATTAAAGATGTTGGCTTGCAACTTGGTAACTCTGCAACTGTTGATGTAGATGAAAATGATAAAACAATCACATTGATCCATCGTTAATCAAATGAACCGTCATTTAAATAAAGATAAGGATTAAGACTATGGCAGATTTACCTAATTACCAATATTACTTGCAGCAATCACCAATCATCATTTCTCAAGATGACTCTGCAAAACAAGCTGAAAGCTCAGCCCGACTTGAATCAATCAAAACACTAGTACATGAAGCAGCTACACGAAATGCATTACGTGCTCGACTGACTGAAATTGATAAAGTCGTTTACAACCCAAACAATGTACGCAAGCTTGATTCTATTTACGACTTTCAGCGTTTAATGATTAATACTGTTGTTGTTCCCCCTGTCATTGTTCAGGCAAACAATATTAGTGATGTTCAAAACCCTCGTACACTTTCAGTGCTTGGTGTCCGTTATGAAATTAAAGAAAATGCTCGTTTCTCACATACCCCACCAAACTGGCGTGACTTTTTACAGTTTAATGTGAAGAGCTATGAAATCGGTGTGGACGCCTTACCTAACGAGTTAAAACCTAAAAATAGTGCCGAAGAACGTGCTTTTAAAGAAGCAATGAATAAAGGAATTGAAGATGGTGTTCGTGAAGCAGACGCTATTTTCAAGCATCAATTAAACCGTCTCAACCAAACATATAAAGGAATGATTGCATTCCATCGTTTTGTCATGGACGGGAAAATTACGATGCCAGCAATTGCTCGTCGGGATATCGCCCTTACTGGTAACGGCAATACACTTATGTTGAACCAGACCAACTTTGAGATTACTTCTTTACCTCAATTTGTGAACAACACTAAATTGTGGAATAGCCGAATTTTAAGCATCAAAGAACGTTCAGTCGTTAAGGATCCGGTTGAAACACCTGTTGCGATTGAAACTCAACAATAAAAGAAACAGCTTATGAATGTTTATGCTAGAGATACCGTCGCTGAAGAGCCCAAAGCTGAACACCCCTATCAAATGTTGCGACATGAAACAATTGATTTGGATAACATCAGCATAAATTCTGAAGAAGATGTGCGTAAAATCTTAACTGTTGCTAATGCTTTTAACGCGAGTGACGTATTGATCAACTCCGGTAGACCAATACTCATTCGTCGTTACAATAAGCTTTATGCATTAACTCTGAAGAACCTTAAAGATGTTGAGCTTAATATGTTTTTAACCATTATTAATGGTAATGAAGCACTAAGCTCAATTAAAAAAGGGAAAGGTTTAAATTTCGCGTATAACTGTAGCGCATTTCAAGATCGCAATTCGAAAAGTGGTAAAGGGTATATAACTACACAGAATGATGAAAGCTGGTTACATGTGAATGCAGTGGAAAAAGAGAAAATCATTTTCCGCTGTAATGTGAGTGCCTGTAATGATAGAACTGGCAACTCTTCCTTTCAAATTGTTCAACGTATTATTCCATCTGATCCACCTACCTATGATCAAATCGGCCTAACTGAAGAGTTCGTTCTAAAAGCCATTCCGAGACTAGGCATCACTTATGTTGTTGGTGAAACTGGTCACGGAAAATCAACAACATTAGCTTCAATGGTTCGTTACGTATATGAAGAAGATACACATATTCAGGGCAATATTATTACTCTTGAAGAACCTATCGAATTCAGATACGACGGCATTAAAAGTAAGCATTCAATCATTGTTCAAAGTCAGATACCTGAACATTTCATGACTTTTGGCCTAGCTGTAAGAGAAGCAATGAGACGTAAACCAGCACTACTACTAGTTGCTGAATTACGTGACCAAGAATCTTTCTCTGCTGCAATTGAGCTCTCAAAGACGGGACACCCCGTTATGTCAACAATCCATAGTAACGATGTTGCAAACGTACTACCTCGTATCATGGATTTGGTTCCACCAGACCAACAACATCGTAAATTAACCGAAACTATCTCTACAGCACATGCATTTATTGCTCAGCGCCTCGTTGAGACGCCAGAGGGGAAATTAATAGGTGTACGAGAACACCTCTTTTTCTCTAAATCCATTCGTAATGACCTTTTGGATCTGGCTATTCAGGCCGGTGGGTATGGACTTGTTATCCAATACATTCGAAAGATGATGAATGACAATCCACAAGGTACAGAAAACTCATCACCAAATTTTGAAAATCAGGCTAAAGATTTATTGAATAAGGGACTCATCAGCAAAAAAGGCTTTGATGCCCTTATAGCCTAGTTTTGGAGTTAAATATGGAAGACAACAATAATTTCATAGATTGGGGTAAAGCTTCAAATAACCCTAGTTTAAAAGGCATTAACCCTATAGCCCTATTTCTTATCGCTTTCGGATGTTTGTTTTGGAATATTTCAAAAATTCCGATAATCGTCGGTATCTTTGCTGTCCCGATATGCTGGCTAATCGAGAACTATTTAAAAATGCCATACAAGTATTTTTTCCAGCTCATTATCGGCTTTTTCTTCGGAAAAATTAAATCTCCCAAATAATTAAAGGAAATAGATATGAAAGGTTATAAAACTTTGACAGTTGGCGTCGATGATGGCCATGACGGAATCAAGATTTATTGTGGTGAAGTGGGTAAATCATTTCGTCTACCAAGTCGAGTAGCCAATGGACGCACCATTATTGGTGATACCGATGAAGTAAACAAACAAATCATTCACGTTAATGGCAAGTATTTTACTGTCGATGAATTTACAAAAGAGCATATTGATACACGTACTGAAGATTATCCGCTAAGTGATGCGAATGTCGCACTTGTGCACCATGCTCTTCACCAAGCTTTTGATGGCCAATACCGTAAATTTAAAATTGCAACTGGCTTACCATTAAATCGGTACTACGGTGGTAAAGACAAAGCTAAAAATGAGAAGTTGATTGCTGACAAAACTCAAAATCTATTGATTAATAAGGATTTTAACAACCCTACTGTTTACAATCTTTATGAGCACGACAAAAAAAATGATCCTTTGCAAATTTTAAACCATATCGTTCTTTCTGAAGGTCAATGTGCTTATTTTGATGCTCTCATGGATGATAATGGCAAACGCTCAAGTATGTATGAAGATTTATGGGAAGGTGGTTGTGCAATTATCGATATTGGTGGTCGCACTACCGATATTGCAATGATCAATCCCCGTGGCGGCACCATGCAAGCTTCTCGCTGCGACACTCTAGATGTAGGGATAATTACTTTAAAAAATAAGGTAAGTCAAAATCTTAAGGAGTTTTTCGGGCTTTCTTCAAATATTACAGATTGGCGACTCTCTAAAGCCTTGAAGACCGGCATTTATAATCATGGCGGGAAAGATCACGATATTTCAAAAATCTTAAATGCTGCAAAGGTTGAAATCACTGATCAGATTGAAAACTCTATCAAAGTGAATGTGCAAGACGGTCAAGATCTAGGAGCAGTGTTGCTCGTTGGTGGAGGTTCAATCACGCTTGGTGACGAGCTACTTAAACGATTCAACTATGATAACTGGCACCTTGTAAAACAGCCTGAATTTGCGAATGCACGTGGCATGTATAAATGTGCAAAGTATATTTCGAAGCTTTGATTTGAGGTGACTTATGCCTCAAAAACACCGGTTAAGAATCTCTGTTAGTTTAGCCAAGCTACCTAAGCGCCAACGTGATTTTTTGGACAAGTTTAAGAATATAAAAGAGATTGATGTGCATAGCTTCTATGCACATCTCATTTCATATTTCTTTTTTCATCCTACTAAATCACTTCAGTTAATTGGAGCCGTTGGAAAAAATGAGAGCAAAATTGCCCTTAACTTTCATCATGAGGCGCTTGTTAAAACACTTACTGGTAAAACTCAATATCAAAGAGAGCTTTATTGCCTAACCGCTTTATATGAAATGTCCAATATGTTGGCATACAAACTTTTTATGTATTACACGTATGTTACTAATAGGAATTTCAACGAACTGGCAGCTCTTGAGAATCAATTTTTTGAATTGGGAATCTCTGCATTCCTTGATGATTTTATTGAGCTTACGAATGAAACGAAGTTTTTCCAGAATATTCAAATCATGGCATCCAGCTTCAATACTGAAAGCACCAGAGCCTTTGCACTTTTAGAAAGTTATGTTCATAGCGAAACTATGATTACAGCAACTAGTCATCCAGATCCTCTACAGAAACCTATCTTAGACGATCTAACTACCAATGCTCTTTCACCCACCCCTGAATACACTTTAGCTTCACCAAAACAAGAAACGATTGATCAAATCCAAAATCCCGTTGATCAAGAGTCCTTCGATGAACAATCAAGTTCAACTATTGAAGACTGGAGTCAGATTCAGGTCGGATAAGCTTAATATAGGCCGTATATGTCAAATAATCATAATGCAAGTCATGGATCTACTGATGACACACTCATTTTGATTGGTGTTTTATGTGTAGGCATCCCTCTATTAGTTTTTGGGGGATGGAAAATTGGTAAAGTGGCAATTATCACAATTACTCGAAACGTGTACGGGTTAATTGAACTTCCATTTTATTACCTTCAATTATTTATTCAAAAGATAACTGGTTCTAACGCTGGTTATCTGGATTTCACAACTAATGCTATTACAAAGCTATGTTATCCGGATCCAAATCACGCAATGAATCCGTTAATGCATTGTACAGCGAATTTAAAAGTAGTTCCTTTTTCCTTTTATTCTGAAAACTGCATTTTTCCAACGATTCTTATTGGAGCTCTCTTAGTCGGCTGGATCTGGTATAAACATGCAATTAATTTGAAATACTTACCGGACACACGCTATGTTCAAGAACATGATCTTGAATCATTAATTGGAGAGCTGGGATCTTATCAGCCACATTTACGCTATATACAACGTTTTATTCAATCCAACTATGCGACCGACAAAGGGTTTTATAGACTTCTTTTATCGCCAAGAGAATTTATCAAAATACATAATCTTGTTTATGGATTCAGAAAATACGAAATTGAAAATGCCGAAGATTTTGATGATTTCAAAGGCTCAAATTCTCCAAAAGATGATGCTTATCCACTGCTAGACCAAAGCAAATTTGAAAAATTGATGATGCATCAACTTGGTCAAATGCTAGATAAACCATCCAATCTAAGCGATGGCGAAATTATTCTTTATGCACTTTTTTTACCAATGGCTTGTGCTACAGATGAACGCATGTCTGATAAAGAGTTCAAAAAAATTAAAGCTCAAAAAGATATGTTACTTCACTACTTTTGGGACAAAGCCATTGAGCACTTAACTTCAGAAAAAGCTTTTATTAATCCTAAAAATTATGAGCCACGTGAATTTAAGTATTTTGAAAGAAAAAGATTACAGAAAATTGTCGAGAGATACTGGAATCACCCTGTAGCTAAAGAAGTCTTTTCAAAGCATGCATATGTACGTACTGCCCTTATTGCACTGATCTATAAAACCAGAACGTTAGGGGTACTTGCTCCATGTGAGCTTCGCTGGTTGAGAAATTATGACCGCACGCTTTGGGCTCTTGTTCAGAATGTTGGTAGACCTAGTGTTTATGTAGAACAACTAGCGGCATTTTCACACTACACCTCAGAAGCTTATTACCACCGGAGAAAGATTTCTCCAGATTTCAGCTATGGATGGAATGGGCTTTTAGAAAGCCTTAAACAATATCGCTACGCCGATCCTCATGTTTATTTACCAGCGCCTCCGAAAGCTAATGAGATCACCGTCAACTAGCAAAAATATTTATTTTTTGCATATATGTTTTTTTTAAAATCAGGTATTATTCTATAAAATAATTCCTTCAAGGTGAATTTTATGAAAACCAAATCACTTGGTAACAGCAATAAAAAATCAAGCTTTAAATTTCCCCATGTTGCTTTGGCAGCTCTACTTGGCTTTGGTGCGGCTGGAGGATGGTTTTATTACGAATCACATAATGTTCCTACAGGGGTAACTTCAAACAGCACAAACCTTTATAGTGAAAATCTTTTTGCTCAAATGAGTAAGCTGGGCCAAGTTTCTAACGTTCAACCTATGGCTGGCGAACTACTTGCTTGGACCATGCTAATTAATGGCCAGCCACAAGTTGTTTTTACAACTAAAGATGAAAAAGTGGTCATTACTGGAAATGCTTTTGATACAGCAACAATGGATAGTGTAAGCCTTCCTATTTTGCAAAAAGCACAACAAGGTGGTGCTCCAGCAAATTCAACCGGAGTTGCTGCACCGACTGGCGGTAACGTAGCTGTTGATTTTGCCGAAATCGTAGGGAAATGGGATAAAGAAGTTCCTCCTTCTATCTCTTTACTAGATAAATTAAAAGGTGCAAAAGAAGGTAATGCTTCAGCAGTTGATACACTGTATATCGTTTTTGATCCTCGTTGTTCAAATTGTCATGATGCCTACCGCGCAACACGTAAATATGTAGAAAAAGGCTTTTCGATCAAATGGATTCCAACCACGCTACTTGGTAAACATGAAGAAGGCGCTAAATTGGCGGCTGCTGTTCTTCGTGATCCAAAGCAACTCGAAAGAGCGTTCTCAAAAGATCCAAATATAGTGGTCAATCCTACTCCTGAAGAGAAGAAGGCCCTTGAAGAAAACGTGCAATTCCTTACTGAAGCAACCGTACAAAGTACAGGTAGTCAAACAATTGCTGTTCCTACAGCATTTTACTTAAACAAAAAAACAGGTGAGCCAAAAATGACTACTGGCTTATCAGATGAAAGCATTTTAGAAATGATTTTCGGAAAAATCTAAGAATTGGCGAAGGCATAACCTATGAAACTGTTTAATAAAAAAGTGTCATTACCTGATACGACTCATTTACCTTCAGTGACTAGCAATGTTCACGAAAAGGAAGATAAAAGTTTTCTGACAATTCAGGTACATACTGATGATAATTGCACAATTCACAATCGTGCTCCCAAATTAGTATCAATTCAACTTCCAGAACTACCATCATTTAATTACGCTTTAGACTTTGACCAAAGTACATTGAATGCAGATCCGGTGCATACTTCAGAGGAAGTACCTTATAAAATTGTCAAATTCAAAGCAGTTCTAGAAATATCACCTTCCTTTAAGAATGAAACTGATGAAACTAAGACATATGAAATTGCTGATATCGACTTCAAAGTCTATCCAAACGATTATGATTCTAAAGCAGATAAATATTTCTTTAACACCCCTGATGAAATTAAAGAGTATTTAAATGGCCAGTGGGAGGATGCATTTAATAGTATCATCTCAACTTATAACTTAAATAATAGAACTTTTGGCAACCAGAATAACGGTGGTGGATATACCCCTATCACACCTTCAGGTCATGCATCTGTATCAACTGTAAGACAGCCAAGAACCTTTTCAATATTTGGCTATGAGTTTTCACTTTTACAGCTCTTCCTAGCCGCTATTGTTTTACTTCTACTTGCATTTATCTCACTATCTTTATGGGGCCATTATGTTAATTCAAAAAATGGCTATGCAAATTCTTCACAAAACCCGTATTCTTCATCTTCAATTGATCAACAAGTTCAAATTGCAGAAGATGTGGTTTCGCGTGTTCAGGGCAAGCTAGGGGTTCCAGCTACCGCCAAAAGCAATGATCTAGGTTGCTTACAAGATAGTTTAAATTAAAAGGTTATTATGGAAAGTAAACAACGTTTAAATTTCTCACTAGATGAGTACTATTCGGCTATTACACATCTGATCGCCTCTAAACCTAAAAAAGAGGCTTCGGACTTTTCCATCTTAGAAAACGGTTTTTTTACTGATGACAAAGAACTGAGTTTAAAAATAACTCGTGGTGAAAAGTCGAACTTGCATAACCCTCTTTCATCTTCAAATAAGCAATATCCCCTTTTCAATGACAATCAATTAGCCGATCTCATTAATTTCTTTGATACTGCTATTTGGACTGTTGAACGTCGTTTACCAGTACAGAGTTATTGTCGAGCGATTTCACAGAACTTTGACCTTATTGTTGACCTAAAAGCTGAATTTGTGATTGCTTTATCAATCCTAAACAATCTCGAATTCTCTAAAATTCAAAGTCAGTTCCATATTGATGGTACTTCTCATCTTATTGATAAAACGCGCCAACTTTCACGGTTGATTTGCGATATCAATGATCCAAAAGTTCTTCAGGATATCGTTGCTCAATGTAATAAGCGTATCGATGACTTGGATACTGCGCCATATATTGAACGAATGGTTGTAACTGGCCATGACCACATTATTAATAGTCTTCAGCTTTACAGCAAAGTAAAGCCGTATGCGAACATGGTTCAAGACGGCAATAGTGATTTTTCGATCGGTAAAACTCTTGATATCCGTAAATGTGATGTAAAGCGCATCCGAAAGATGTCTAATATTGAAGGGCTATTGAATACAGATAATCGTTCAGCAAGAAGTCGTGCACTTAAAACTGATATTGAGAAGATCCTTGATACTCCATCATATAGTTGGGTTTTAGAGCAATCACAGACGCACGGGATCAGTGAACACCAAGCTCTTAAGAAGATTATTAAAGAACATAAAAAGTTCACTTTGAAATCGAATCTAGATTCTTCAGATGAAGATGAGATTGAAAACACTGGTGAAGTAAATGGCTAAAAAGCTACCCCCACATATCGTTGACGCTCTTGAAGCGTTAGAAGAGAATGAAATTGAAAGTGCATCTTTAAATGCACTTCGATTAAGAGCATGGTTGTATTTCATCCGATTCTTAAGTTCTTTTCAAACAAACTATGAAACTAAAAACCCTTACTCTAGTATTCAATTTACACATCACCAAGCAAGTTTGTTTGCATTTGGAATAGATGACAAGAATCCTGAAAATTTCTTGTTATTCGCTCAAGAAAATGACTTTTGGTGGTTAAGTGAAATTGGTATTGAGTATTTTACGTTTATTGAAAAATTCTTGATTATCAAGTTTTTACCTCTAAATTATGTCAATTTAAATTTATCCAGTGAGAATAAGATCCGGATTCCTAGCTTAACTATTAGTATTCCGTTAAGCGACATGTACTATGATCATCTTCAGCAATATATTCCAGCATTCAAAAATGCATATATCGGTAAGATTGGACCTTCTCCGGCTGGTATTAATAAATGGAATATTTCTGAGTTCAGTAATCTTCCTATACCTGTTCGACCACAATTGACTCCAATTAATCGTCAACACGCTTTATCCAACAAAACTTCATTCCTTTAAGATAAAAAGGTGCCGAATGCAGCTTTCTCTAGAATTACTTGAACGAGTATTCCGTTCAAATCAGAATGATCCTAATAAATTTATGAGTAGACTCAAGCAATCACCTAATCCGAAACATGTTTTAGATGTTGTGGCAGCCTCAGAAATGTTGCAGAAAGCTAACTTGCTGATACATGATTTAATGTCGAATGGTCAAAAGCAATCACATATTTTTAAAGAAAAAAAGGAATATGAGAGTAAGGATCAAATCTTCACTTTAAGATCTGATGACGATCCAAATAAATTTTATGTATACGTTTTCCACTTAATTCCTGAAAACTCTCTTACTGTAAAGTTCTCCTACTGCTTAGGTACGCTAAATGCACCAAATGTTTTTGGTCCTGAGTCTGCCTTAAAACTAAAAGGTGTTTTACTAAATATTTTTGAGCTTCACCTCAAGCAAGAATTTATTTTCCCATCTTGGTGTAATGTGTTTTATATCAACAACTTAACCTCAAGAGCAATGCCAAATATTGCCCTCTCTTCTATTGAAGATCAGTTAAGTAACCCATTGGATTTTTTTCCTGATGCGATAGAAACATTAAAAATGTATTCAATAAATATAAAAAACATTGATCTAGATATTATGGATATGTTTGTTAGTTCGGATCAAATGTCTAATTAAGTTTTCATAAATGAAAATTTTTTTGGAAAAATACTTTCATAAATTTAATATTCTGCTATTCTATTAATCATGCGGTGGACGGGTAGTGATTTCTACAAGAGTTCGCCCTGATTTTTATAAATAGGATAAGCACATGAACGACAAGACTTCACAAATTAAAGATGCCGGTATCTTAACTATTGGTAATGGAAAAGGTGGTATTGGTAAAAGTACATTTACCGTACATTCTGCATATTTCTTTTCTCAACACGGCTACAAAGTGATCGTAGTTGACCTTGATAATCAAGGTAATAGCTCCGGACATTTATTAAAACTTAATTCAAATACCGTATTGCCTGAATATGTAACCCGTCCTTCTACTCCTGTTCACAATCTAGGTGATGCCGTTTCACTTTTTCACAAGGATAATCAAAACCTTAAGTGTGATTTACAAAATGGTTCAATAGGCGTATTTCGCCCAACTAAAGCACTTGCAAGCATTAATACAAGTAGTGACAAAGAATTGGTTGCTATATTCCAAGAAAATATTAATAAGTTATTGAAATATAAAACAGTTATTATTTTTGACACTCCCCCTACTCTAAGTAATTTGATGCTTTTACCTTTATCAGTATCAAATGTAGTTATTATCCCAACAATGCTTAGCCAATATGCTTTAGACGGTATACGTGACTACATTTCTTTTACTAACAATATTAAGAAAGCATTAAATACTAAATTACTTCTTGGTGGTATTGTTCCAAATCGTGTGAATATGAAATCTTCAATTCAAAAGGAAGAGTTAGCGAAGCTTTTAGCTGAAGGTGAAAGTAACAGCATTTTCTATAAAGACAAAAACAACATTGCTTATATTACAGATAAGAACGTCATTGAAGAGGCCGTTAATTACGGATGTGCATGCTGGCATATTAATAAAACTTCTTCGCGTGATGTAAAACGTACCTTTTTCAATATCTTCAAACAAGTGGGTGTACAACTTAAATTAGCTGCATTCAATTCATCGAGCAAAGGAGAATAATCCATGAGCAGTTTATTAGATTTAGTTCTTGACGGTGATGAATCAAAAGCTAATAGTGCTAAACAAACAGAAATCGAACTACATCTTATTGATCTTGATCCAGAAAACCCACGTAAAACATTCATTGAAGCTAAAGAAAAGGATTTAGAAGAAAGTATTCGTGAAAGCGGTGTCCGCATTCCAGTAATCCTAATTAAGCATCCTCATGATGATAACCGGTTTATTGTCAAAGACGGCAATAGACGGGTTAAGAACAGTCTGCGAGCTGGCCTTCAAAAGATCCCTGCTGTAGTGGTCGAGAGTTTTTCAGAACTTGACCAATTAACAGCTAATACCATGAATGAAGACATGACTATTTATGATATTAGTCGTGCTATTGTTCGCTTAAAGGCTAAAGGATACAGCCAACGTCAAATCGGTAAAACGCTGGCTTACGGTGATGCAAAAGTTTCAAAGATTGTAGCTATCACCGATGGGTTGGATGAGGAAATTCTCGAAACTCTGGAAGATATGTGTAATCGCAATCTATTAAATGACTTCTCAGCAATGTATGAGATTGCAGTTTTATATCGTGATCATAAAGTAGATGTACGTGCTTGGGTTGAGAAACAATCTGCCACAGCTAAAAAAATTGGTATTGCGGAAGTACAGAAATTCAAAAAAACATTTGAAACAGATCTAGAAAAAGATAAACCTAAATCAAAAGAAGTTTCACTCAATGAAACTGTAATTGAGGATATTCTATCGAAAGCTAAAGAAAGCTTGCCTTTAGTATCGAAACTACATAAGGGCGAAATCAAAGATCCGGAAGAACGTGAAGAAGTTGTAAATTCTTTAGGTGAACTGATTAAGGATCTAACTTTAATTCTGAAGCAATATAAATAAGCGTTCATCAGTAATAAAAAAGAGATCTTTATAGATCTCTTTTTTATTAGATTTGTTAGGGTAAAGATGGTTCATTTAATCCTAGAATATACCCACGTTTTCCGTTAGTTTTCATATAAACAACATTCACATTCTGTAATGTTTCTGCGAGTTTAAAGAACTCTCTCTTGGCTCTTGAAGCTGGATAACAATTGGCAACTTTTTCCCTGTCCACATAAGCGTAGAAGCCATCAATAGAACATAATTTCTTGAACTCATTGCCTATACGTGAATAATTAAAATTATCGTAAGCACTTGCTGACATCCACTGAAGAAGCATCAACATATCATCATATTGATTATTTAATAGATTTAAAGAAGCGTTCAAGCCGAATATTGGTGTTGTATAATCTAATGCATTATTCGCAGGATTTCTATAATAGAACTTCCAGATAGGTTCATGGTGGGATAATCGGTTCCTGAATTCTCTAATTAAGTTAAAATGGTCTTCAATGTCTTTCCTCTTAATATGTGAAGGTGCGTTTGGAAAAACGTGATGCAAAAGATTTGGCCATAGTAAATGTTTGTTCGTAACATCTTCATAATCCTTGCTAAGCAAAGTTGTCCAGAATCCAAAAGGTAACCGGCTTAGTATATCCTCCCCTTTAACCCAGCTTTTTACAGTTGATGCATCATCACGTGCTTTTTTCACATGACTTTCCGTGGTACTGAATTTTATACGTTTTCCACCTCTCACCCATTTCAAAGCTTGGTGCGGTCGCATTTTAGTTATCTTTCTATCTTGTACTGCTGTAACCAGTTGTTCAAACCATAGATCATTATTTTTATAAGAAACAAAGTTAGATCCATTTGCACTTTTAGGTTGATGATTGTTTTTTACTGAGACATCTATAGCATTTCTTAAAGTAATTTCCAAAGTCTGCATTAACGGATAAATTGCTCCAGCTAAAGCAATGTTCCAATAATATGCCCTTAGTATCTGATTCGGATCTGTTAGCTTCAAAATATTTTGATATGTGCTTAGTCTGGGGGTAGAAATAAAATCGCTCATTTTTTGAAGAAGTAATCCTTGTTTTTAAGATCTAAAGTATGGGTTAGTTGTACTACCCGAAAAATGAGTGTATTATAACAACCATAGACACGTTATGCGTTCCCTAGAATTGCAAAAACCCAATTCTATAAACATAATGTACGCAATTTGGAAAAACCACCGAAAGGTGGTTTTTCTCTATCTATAGTTTTGTTTCTTATCATTTTTTTAATTCTTAATTTTTATCATTCCATCAAAACTAAAATAATTTCTAGTTTGATAATTTGCTGTAAGGTTCCAAATCCGGTTTTTAAACATACTTCCCCCAAATCCAATTTTGTTTTTGCCAAAGATCTGTTGCACTTCCTCAATAGCCTTCATAAGTTGCTCTGTTTTCTCCAGATCTTGATGGTCAGTTAACAGATCATAGGTGTACGTATGTTTTGGTTCGAGACAAGTCAAAATCACTCCGGCTTTTTTAAATTCGATTCCGGACTTATAAACTTGATCCATTAATCTTGTTGCTGTTTGAACCAGTAACCTTAAATCATCAGTCGGTACTGCAAAAGATGAACTTTGTTCCTTTTTATAAAATGGTTTAGTTTTATCAAAAGGATTTGAATAAGCAAACACAATAATGCACCCCACAAGAACTTGTTCATTTCTCGCTCTTGTAAACGCCTCTTGTGTTCTTTTAATTACTGCTTCTTTCAAGTCATGAATATCTGTTATTCTCTGACCAAAAGTTCGTGACGATACAATTTGCTTTTTTGTCGGAGGCGTATGTTCGATATCAATACATGATATGCCATTTAACTCTAAGACAGTTCGTTTTAGTACAACTGAAAAAACACTTTGTATATGAGAAGGTGAGGCCGTCATTAGGTCGTAGACAGTATTAATATTCATGAGTCGAAGCTTCTTCTTTTGTTGACTGCCTACCCCCCAAACTTCTCCTACATCAGTGTTACGAAAAATAGAATCTTTTACTTCAGCTAAATCAAATACATTACAAATACCATTCAAGTGCGGATAGGTTTTTGCTATATAATTCATTATCTTAGCTTCAGTCTTGGAACGACCTATACCAACACAGACAGGCAAAGACAAAAGTTTCAATAATTTTTCTTTAATGTCTTGAGCGCATTGATTCAGATTATATATACCTCTGTATGAAGTAAGCTCCAAAAATGCTTCATCAACAGAGTATATTTCATGGTTTTCTGGAGATACGTATTCCGCTAGTATTTTATGAAAACGTCGGCTCATTTCTCCATAAATAATATAGTTACTTGAAAGTACAATTACATCATTCCTCATCACTAAATCTAGGATTTGAAATAAGGGCTCCCCCATCTTAATACCAAGTTTTTTTGCAGCAGGACTACGGGCTACGACATTGCCATCATTCGAGGATAAAACGATAACACTGCGGCCCGTTAGAGAGGGATCGAAAGCTGTTTCTACCGAGGTATACATGTTGTTTACATCAACAAGGAAAAAAATTTTCTTGCTTTGATTCATGATCTTTTTCTAACATTTTTTAGTATGAACGTGACGACTCCCCATACGATTAGTTTTTGACCTTCATTAAAATATATATCTTGGTAATCTGGATTTTCAGCCTTTAACCAAATCTTCGAACCTTCAATCTTTAAACGTTTAACAGTGAATTCATTCTCTATAAGCGCTACAACAATATCGTTATTCTTCGCTTCTAAACTTCGATCAACAACCAATTCATCGTTGATATCGATTCCAGCATTTATCATTGATAATGAGCACACTTTCACAATAAATGTCGCAGCTTCGTTCCGGATTAAATGCTCATTCATATCCATCAATTTATCAACATAATCTTGTGCCGGTGATGGAAATCCTGCTGATATCCTTTCACTTACGAAAGGTATTTCTTTTATTGAAGATCCAACTACCTCATGCATGGAAAGGACATCCGTACAAACCTGACCGAGACCGAGCAACAACTTGGCATGCTCCAATTCTGAATTAATTACTCTATTCATATTAAAACCTCTTGAAAACGTAACGTAATCAAAATAATAAAGTAGAGCACAGCTTAATTTCAAATTTAAAAGTTGTGGATAAACAAATTGATCTAGAAAAAATGATCAACGGATAAAGGAATATTTAATTTTTTTATGCGGGCCTCTACCGCTTATAGAACAGTTTTTAAACAATTTTACTTATAGCTTCATTCAGTAAAGACCGTACTCGATGTCTTCAAACAAACATTGTTTGTAAAAGTCATTTTTTGCTGACAAAAATTAAAACGTGGTTGTAGCTATCATTGGGAGTTTTTAGACATAATTCTAGATATAGTGAGTTTTCTCTTTTTTTCAAACTTCCATGTAGTTACAAGTTCAGATAACCATCGATCTAGATAATGGACTATTCTTATTCTTTCCTGATCTTCAGGGTATGTATTAACTTTGGTGTGCCAGCTTGAAGGTGGTTCATCTGGACCATAAACAAGAAACTCATTGATATATCCTGAAGCTTTTAGCTTATCACTAACCCACACTTCAAAGACTCTAGCAAAAAGCTCAGTTGGATCAGTCCAATATGCTTCTTTTCTCCCTTGATCTAATAAACACGCATTCTTTGCAAATGTAGAATTAATCCTTACTTGATCTTCATCAATTATGTTCTTATCTGAAGTAAAAATCATATTTTCAAGAAGAACTTTAAAACATCTCAGGCTTTCGGATTCACTCACCTTTAAACTATTTGTATTAAGGCTAAGCGAGTGATTATTGTATTTAGTAATAAAAGATTCAGTTAGAAAATCTCTTTTTGTTTTACTCTTTAAAGCTAAATAAGCATCTAACGCATGGCCAAATTCATGAGCAAGTGCTCCCACACCTTTTGTCTTTGTCAAATGAATTAGCCATTGATCAAGCTCAAAATGTGCTGCTGCCCCATCATACCCTCGCCCTCTGCTGCCAAAAGCAATACCCAATTTACCACCTAGTGAGGCAAAAGAAGGTGGTAAACCACAAAGCCTTGTAAGATCTATAAAGGAATCATAAGTAGCGTCTAGGAAACCTTGTCTTTCAGATTGAGTTACATAATTTCCCCATTCAATCCCTCTAAATTTAAAGGTACTCAAAAACTCCTCAGTTGAAATATTTGATTGACGATATGTTTCCCCTACCCGTACAAATGGTCGATTAAATGTAGGGCGTTTTGGAGGCTTAGAACGCACTTTTGAGTTATTTTCTGGCTGCTCTTCTTTCCTTTTTTGAATAATACTTCTGAATGCAGATTTGGCCACTTGTAATGCAGCCTCATAATGATCATGCTTGGCCCAATTATCTAAGCTCCGGATCCTCCGCTCCTTGATGCCTTCTATTGCATACCAAAATAGGTTTTTTGAATCATTATCCGAAAACTCATAAGCTCCAAAACAATCTGAATCCAGAATTAACTTATGTGGCCAGCCAATATTAAGTAGATTTTTAAAACGAATTCTAGAATGTAAATTGAAATATAATGGATGCTGGACAACCCGCCCCTTTCTTCTACCAGCAGCATACAACTCATTACCAGAATATTTCGCTTTCATAAAATCGTTGAAGTCTTGAACTAATACATCTCTATTTTCATAAGATTTTTTTTCATAAGCTTCTTTCAAAAAATTCAATGTATCTTCATACGCTTTTTCAAATGATTGGCCACTAATATTGAACCACCCCCCGTTTAAAGGCTTATTGCATAAACCTTCATACACAAGCATAAAAAGTAATGCATGCTCTTTAGTTTTAATTCCGTTATGAACGTCTTCTCTAAAATTCGGTGAAGGCCATATCTTTTTTTTTGTTATTTTGCTGTCATTTTTTTCTAGCTTAAATGGTTGATTGAAGATCGGAGAAGCCGCATCTTTACGCGCACCTTCGAATTTTTCTCCAGCATCTTCAATTCTTGTATTACTTAATTCATCCATTTAAGCCCGCCATTCAGATCAGATTAAAATACAGCTCCTTGAGCAAGAATCATCTTCGCCTCTCTTGTACCCGACTCAAGCAAAAACTTGAGCTGTTCCGACTCATTATTGGCAATAACTGAAGGTATGTTATGGCAAGCATCAGCTAATGATTCAATATTTTGAATATCTTTAACTGATAACCCACCATTGCCTTGAGCTCTTCTTATAATTACCCTGATCGCGATTAAACTTTCAGATACAGACGTCAGCGCACTTCGCTCTATTGGATTCAGGTTATTCAATATATGCGCCTTATTTACTGCCAAAAATTTGAGCTGCCTTATATGAAGTTAAGCCCATTATTTTAGCTCTACAGTAATCACCGGTGCCTAAACTTGCTGCACCTTGCATACCGGTCTGAATTTGGCCAATCTGATTGCATAAATTGTTAATCGATGATAGATCCGAAACGGCTTTATTCCATGCAGGAATTTTGGATTTTTCCGGTGAATGACCCTTAATTGTTTCAGCAAGTTGGGCATGCTTAGCTATAACTTCGTTATAACAAGTAAGCGAATCCCCATAGTTTGCTTCACCGCAACTATCTGTCATTTGCTCGACTTGCTTGAACTGGTTTTGAAACTTGGAGTTCGCACTAGCAGTTACAGAAGCACCTAGAATTAAAGATATCAAGAGTAATTTTTTCATTTCTGGCTCCCAATCACAGCATGTTAAAAATCGAATAGTTCAAAATATATTTACAATAGGCTGAACTCGATGACTCAGTCCCATTAGTTTTAAGCTTTGAACAATTTTGCTCAATTCTAGCCTTATATTGGCTATAAACTTTTGCGTTCTTTTGCTGGTTAATTGAAGCCAGCTTTTGATTCAATTTTGTATAACGCGAAATAAAGTTTTTATCGTCTTCCTTAGTGTTTAACGTGATAGGATTTGCATCTGCTTCATCCATTACTTGATAGAATTGATCATTCAAATCGGCTGCGTAACTTGTACCAATTGAACCGGCCAAAGTAATGGCTAATAAAATATTTTTTGTTAACACTTTCTTACTCCTTATTATGGGAAATCAGGGAAATAAACTCGAATATGAGCTTTAAATTTCGATCCATTTACAGCTTCAGCAGCCGTGATAACACCGTCTCCATTCACATCCCATGCTGGGTTATCTCTGAAGACAGCCGAATGTCTTGCAATCGTATATCCTCCCTTCGGCACGCCCATAACTAAACCATAAAGTGTCGCTAAACTAACTGGTTTAGATTCACGTAATCCACGATCTTTAAAGTACTTTTCAACATACTTCATTTGTTCTGTAAATGATAATGATCCAAATTGTGAACGTGTCATGCCCCAATAATCCCATTGATCTCGCGGCGTCTTATCATTTCCAGTTCCGTCCGTATACTGCATAAATTGAATCAAACCGGTTGCAGACCCTTTTGGATTGCGTATGCTTGGACTAAATGAACCAGCCGTTTCAAAACTAATAACAGCAGCTAAGTCATTAGGGTTTGCACCAATTGCCTGAGCGACTGCAATAATTGCAGCTTTCTTATCAGCAGTTAAACCATAACTTCCATTACGTTTTGTAACTGTTGCATTCATTACTTCTGTATCTGAAGCAATCGGTGGAAGATCTTCAAGCTCTAAGCGACTGATTAAAGCAATATTACGGCCATTTTCAATAGCCTGTCTTAACTCTTCAATCTTACCTTGTAGGACTCGTGCCTTTGCAATTGCGTAAGCTGCAAAAAGTGCTTCAATGCGTTCATTTTGCTTTAAAAGTTGTGTTTTAAGATGGTTTTTAGCAATTTCAATATTTAAAAATTCGACCCATAAAGATCGATTTGAAGCTTTTACCAGATCTTGAGCCCAGCCAGCAGAAGCGAAACGTTTGAAAGCTAAATTTTCAATGTGGCCTTTTACTGATCCATCATCACCAATATCAAGTTTAGTTTCTTCAGAACTCCCCACCTGCCCTGAATCTTTAAAAATATCTTCTACTTCTCGATAAGTAATGTTTGGATCGTAAGCTTGTGCTTCAGTGATCTCACCATTTTCAAGAGCTTTTTGTCTAGCCTCAATGACAGAAATATTTACTTTTGCTAGTTGCTCATCAGTAGCTCCATATCCTTGAGGTAACTTAAACTGAACCCCAGCAAATTTTGGCTGTGTTGCACCAGCTCCTACTGGCAAATTAGCTCCATAGAGGATATTAAACTGTTGTCTAATAGTAGAACCGAGATAGTTTTTATAGGTACTATCCGTTATTTTTATATCATCTTTTAAATATGGTGTCGGATCAGTTACGTAGTATCCTTCGATTCCATTCTTACTTAGACCTATTGTCTGAATATTCTGATATGGATTCGCATTAGCGCTTCCCTTTGGACTACCAAGCCATGCATTTCTGGCACGGGATCCTTCTTTTTGTGGAATTGCATAATCAAAATGTAAATGTGTACCGAACGATATACCGGTATTACCCATTGTCCCTAAATATTGCCCCTTCTTTACTTCAGTACCGATATTTAAAGGGGAGCGCGTAGCTAAATGAAGATACTGATATACGTCATTATTTTCTTTCCTTTTAACGCGAATATAATTACCACCACCGGTCATCCATCCATTCGCAATAACGACACCATCCGCAATTGCGTACAGACTATGATTACCATTTGAGTTGATGATATCTAAACCGGAATGTGACCGCGGTGATCCATCCGATCGAAATCGAGTAATACCAAAACGTGATGTAACGAGAAGATTACCAGTTAAAGGAAAATCACCAGCATCTAAATTTGATGGTTTACCAGTTTGACCAGACGGTTTGGCATATTCAAAGTTGGTGGCCGAAGCATGTAAATCTGCAATAACAGCAGCAGACATCATCAAGACAAGAAGCCTTAGTTTTGTTGAACCAAGTGTTATCATTTTACCGTTTGCCCTAAAGGTAGGTTATTTTTTTCAGTGGTAAACCATCTGAATTTTCTACCTCTAATTTTCTTCTAATCCTTAAAATTATGCAAGTTTGTTGATTCTGATTTTTATTTTTTGAATATATCAGTTTTTTAAAAATTCCTTACATAAAATAGCTTGATCCTTGTGAATGCTAATTTATAATTTAATCAAGATATATATAAGAATGTTAAAGGAGTTTGAGTATGTCAAATATGCGCTATTCAAATGACGGCATTGATAATGGCTTATTTGCTCCACATGTTTTAGACAGAAATGCCCGTGATTTTGATCAATATATGAAAGATCATACTCCGGCTGCCGTTGCACGTATTCGTAATTTCACAAGAAATATTAATACACCTGTTCATCAAAATGCTTATTCTCAAGAATATGTAAATCGTCTTTTGAATTACATAAGTCAATTAGAAAACTCAAATTCTAATTATGAGACTCGATTAGGTAATGCATTCAAAAGCATCAACAATGCAAACGCGACTATAGACAGACTAGACGATTTGGTAACTGATTTGAAAAAACGGTTATCTAAATATGAAAATGTCTAATTTTAAATAAACCAAAAAAAGAAGGCCGGTTATGTACCGGCCTTTTTACTATCAGTTTTTTGGCTTCTTATCCACTGGATCAGGAGCAACACTGTTGGCTCCAGAAGCAGAAGATGGGACAATACGATATTCAGTTGGAATATAACCCGTTTGATTAGCTCCAGCATTTACATCTGAAAGGACGCTCGTTCCGGCCGAAGCTTCATTCTGAAGACCCCGTCTACCCGCGAAGCTAACACTCGAAGCAATAGCACCACCTATACCACCCTCTCTAGCTCCAGCAGCCGCCGCAGACTGCCAATTAGAATTACTTGAGCTTGGGGTAGCATTAGGTAAGTGAGTTTGAGCTCCCGATGATTGTTCATTAGGCTGCCCTTTATTCATCAATACTGATCCATCACCACGTGTACCGGCTCCACCGCCACCAGCAGGACTACCACCCCCACCGTTACCACCGGAACCACCGCCAGAGCCACCACGTCCACCACCAGAGGTATTATAGTAACCAGCAGCCGGATTTGCAGCACGACCAACATTCTGACCTAAATTTGTCTCGCCAAGTGAACGAGATAAATTAGTACCCAACCAAGCTAATACACTATCCGCAAGCGAACTAGGTAATCCAAAAATTAAATAAATAATTGGTAAAAGGATTAAGCAATATAAAATTACCCACCCCATTAGCCAGAAGAACTGAGCTAAAGCAGCAATAAACCCATTATTAGTGAACTGTACAGCTCCCATGATTGCGAAGAAACCATCAGTAGTAAATGTTAATAAAGGATCGGAAATAATAAACGCCAAGAAGAATCCGACTAGCGATAGCATCGGCCTAAAGAATAAGGCAACTACAGTTAAGTAACCTTGTGTCTGGCTACCAACAAAACTTTGTTCAGGGATCATATGCATTACTGACCAAAGGATTAAGCCAACCATAGTTTGCAGGATATGAATAATCCAGCCAATAACAGCGAAGAAGAAGAATACAAACGGTAAAGTCGGGATAATTACAGCAAGATAATAGGCAACGAGTTTACCCATCACCATAATTTTGCCTAGCTTTTCAGAATAATAGTCAACAAGACCAATGACAATTTCAGCAGCAGTTCCGATATTATCTGAGAAAACAGCACCAGTTGCACCAGCAGCAGATAGACCAGTTCTCACGCCAGTTAGAGTAGTATCTACAGCCGTTAAAGCAATGTGAAGTACGTTACCCGTGTTCTGCATACGAGTTACAGCGTCTACGCCATCGTCTTGTCCAGTGCCAGTAAAAGTCTCAATAAAGATTCTCATGGTATTTGAAACTAGTGTGGTATTTGCAGCTTCAACATCTTTAGAGATCTGCTTAAATGAAACATCTGAATTAGTTATATCTTCAGGAATTAAATTCTGAATATCGTTAGTTGATAGGGTTGTTACTACTTGAGGTGTCTTGAGGTAATTGTTTACAGTAGAGTCCATCTGTGTGACTAGAACGTTATAAATCATACGTTCTTTTTCACTGGCAACGCCTTCTCTGTTAAGACGTTGTAAGTCTGGATTCGTACCTTCATAAATGGTTTTTGCGCGAGCCTCATAAATATCACGCTGGAATTCACCAAGTTTCTTCTTAGTGAGAGCTACTTGTGTCCAACCACGTTCAGCAAAATATTGAATTGTTTTATTAATATAACTATTTTGATTTGACTGTAAGTGGGAGTTAATAGACGCATCAGTTCGTCTAATTTCATCAGTAATAATTTTATCAAATTCTTCATTATTAAAAGCTTGATTAAAATTACGTGCATACTCTTCAGGACTAATCGCTTCAGATGGCAATCTATTTACATATGCAAGTACTGCTTCATTTAATCGAACAATACCCTGAAATTTAAGATTTTGTATATTGAGTAATAAACGTTTTTTGAAATCTTTATATGATTCTAAATCCGGATTTTCAGATGTTAAATATTTAAAATTCGAATCAACAGAGTCAGCATTAGCTACAATGTAAGAGGATGTACCACATATTGCTCCGAAATATCCCTGATCTAAGACATTATTTCTGTCAACTAGAGAGCTGTTAAATTGTCTTTCTCCTCCAATATTAGAAACATAATAAGTTTGGCCATCCGAATATTTTTTTTCACCGACAGAAACACCTTCAGCCGCAAAATTCTGATTCAAAACACGTACACATGTGTATTGCCGAAGCTTTTGGATTGCGTATGCGCGAAAGCCATACGGATCTAAACCGTCTACTGAAGCAAAGGATGGCGATGGGTTCATAACAACAGTATTTAAAAATTCTCTGTATGCCTTGTTAGTTTCACCATTCGAGGCTAATACAACCATCATAAGTACCACACTGGAAACTGAATATAATGATGTGGTGGGTAGAATCATGACACCAGACATCAAGATACGAAGTATTACCCAATGTTTTTTCTTTCCAGCACCAAAGACTTCACCATCTCGTGCAGTGTGTAATACGGAAGTAAAAACTAGAAAGAGAAAAAGAAAAGCGGCAAACACTAAGGCTAAATGACCTAATGCACCAAAGAGTACAGGCGTTAATTCACCCGTAGCAGGTGCAGTTGCAGCAGCGGACTTACCCAGCACGAATGCTTGAATAAACCCATCACCAAAAATTTTTCCCAGCAGGTCTATTGCTGCATCGTTTTGACATGTACTGTCAGTCTGCGAAGGGCAAAATATGCTCATTACTCTTATCCTTTATTTCTAACAAGGACCACAGGTCTGTTAGGTTTTTAAACAAGTAGCTCAACTATCTTGTCTTAAATTATTCGGAATGCTGTCAAAATATTAGTTTTCAAAGCACAATTAATTTTAATTTAAAAAATGGAAATAGACAATTTTTAAAAAACAAAATGCAATTGACTATCATTCGGACACATATAACAATAAATTAAGATTCGCAAAAAAAATAAAGGTAGAATGCATTGTTAGCACATTAATTATGGTGTTTAATGTAAAAAGTTAACGTTAACTTTTTCCTTTGATTTTGATAGATATATCGCTGTTTTCGAGGTATGTATGTATAGTAGCACAAAATCGTTTAGCAATTTGTATGCTTCTATTGTTCATATGCAAGAGCACCAATCTCTTGAAGAATTACAAGCGAATCAAATCATTAACCATGCAATGAAGAATGGTCCTGATCACAAACTGAATCGTCTTCTAGAAGACCAAATACTTAATGGTGTTAAAGGGTTCAATATTGAAAATATGGGAATGAAGCACGAAATTTTTAATGACAAAGTTCTAATGAATCTTAAAAGAGAACGTGCCACTCTCCAAGACATTAACAGCATCATCATTGATACAGCATTACAATTTTCGCGCAATCCGGATCAAATCGAATTGAATGAAGAAAAATTAAAGAGCTCTCTAAATACAATCAAAAATCTGCATTGCGAACGTTCGCTAAAAATTGATCTAATCCGGAACATGAAAGAAGGTGTACTTACGTTTGTTCCAGAAGAACAAAGAAATGATATTGAACGAGTAATAATTAGTAAGCAACGTGAAATTGAACGTACAGCTACTCAATCAAATAAAGTAGTATTAGAATCAAAGATTCCTAACAGCTTCAATCCAAGATAATCATGACTGCTGGACAGCATGATAAAAAAATGAGGATCGCCATGAAAAGTGAAAATTCAATTGAGTGTTCAAAGATCATTCCCTTAACGGGAATATTAAATCAAAGTCCTTTATTAAATACATTACACAAAAGTGTAAAGCTTGAAATTCCTGAAATTAATAACCAACGAAGAGCTTTAAGCAATATTTTTAATAGACTTGGAATAGATAATATTCAGCAAGTAATTATCAGTGAACCGAAATTAAATAAAGAAGTACTTAGTGAACTAGCAAATAACTTCTTTACTAGCAGTTTTCCTCAAAAAGCTGAAGAACTTATTCGCAAGATGTCTATGCCTGAGTATGGATTTACAGATCCAAAACAACCTTCCCCTTCTACACTGGCCATGAATACAGTTACCCAACCTCAGAGTGACATTCAAAAGCAGATCATTGAGGAAATCAAACAAAGATCGGCAGAATCTATGCAGGAGTTTAACCAGCAGAAAAATGAAAGTAACAACAAAACGAATGAAATTGATTTAAATAATTTCTTTTAAATATTAAGGCAATCTATATACTTGGCGTGGTAATCTTCGCGCCAAGTATTGAAAAAAGTTAAAATCCAAAGCATCGATATACTCCAATTCATTATTATATATTAAATCTAATCTATCTTTGTCTAGCTCCCCTCCAGAACATCGAATATAGTTTAAAGATTGTGAAAAACTATCTAGGTAAAAAAAGATTAAAGAGTAAACATTTATGAAAAGTGGATCATGAACGAGAACATCATTTAATTTATTAATCTTATTTTTAATAAAAATTGATAAAGATCTCACCTTAACTAAAACTTCTTTTTTTAGGCTTTCCGGTACAGAAATATTGATAAAAATAGAAGTATAGTTATCAACTATATATTTATAAAAATACATACTCGATAAAGTATGAGAAGTCTGGTAAATAAATTGTAGCTTCAAATAATTGACTTTTAAACTTTCAACTTTAATAAATATTTGCTCTAGTGATCGGTTTAAGTAATCAAGAAAATCAGCCACGAATCCACACGGAATCGATGTATTATGAATAGAAAAGCTGACTTTAGAATAATTATAAAAGAACTGTTTTATAAGTTCACGAACATAGTTAGAAGTGATTTCTTCGTGGATATCCTGCTTTGAAAGAAAAGATAGATAAGAGTTGTCTACACGTGAAGGAACCGAATGTTGATCGGATGTGGAAAACGTTTGGCTCTGTTGAGCTGTAGAATCTTCAGAACTTGAACTGTCAGAAACAAATGAGAAGTCATAATTGAGTAAGTCCTGTTCACTTACTTCAGCAAACATTGTAAAACTAGTGCCATCAGCAAAAGAGTATGTTGACTCACTTAAATCTATATTAAGCATATAGTCATCAAGTAAGTCTAAAAAATTAAATAAATTATGTCTCAACTGGTCAAGTAAATGATCAATGCTATAATTTAATGAAAGCAACTTGCCAAACTTTTGGTAATCCGAAATATTAAAAATTGATAAACAACTTAAGTAAAAAAAGTTCCTAAAGAAAGGAAAATTAAAAGTTGGATTTAATATAACTAATTCTTCCCAAGCCATTTCAATATCGATGTTCATCCTTTCTGTATGATCTGAATTGTTAACTTGATTATAAGTTAAACCCACCTCATGTAATTCGTATCTATTTGAAGATGTTAAGGACCAAAAATCTAATATCATTTGAGGATGTGAAGATGCATCCCATGAATAAGTACCAAATGGTTCAAAATTTTCATGTAAGTAAATACACATACAAAAATGATGTAAACCCCATACCCTCTCGCCATTGGTCATATAGTTTTTATAATTAATAAATACGGAGTAATAACCAGAAGATAATAAATCTTGAATTTTCTTCAGAATAATGTTTATGGTAATGGTATTGATGTTATCAACATCTTTAGATATAAACTTTGGAAATAATTTATTAATAAAACCTGCATAACTAACACTATTATCAAGCGATTGTAGAGCATCTTCGAGCTCATATTTGAATATACGCATTCTTGCCACCCTACTCGCTTATATTGAAAACTACATCATTTGTGTATTTTGCTTAGGTCGATTTAAAATATAGTAAGACAGTGTAAACTGAACATCTTGAATATAAACACATTCTTCTAATGCCTTTTTGACCGCTATTTCTAATGTATCAGTTGTTACATCTTCGTTCACTTCAGCAGAATCCAATAATTCTCTCAAAGCATATAAAGCTTTAATTTTAAATAGTGAATCATTCTTATACTCATTTAATTCAGGCAAATTGGACTTTTCAATAACATCATTTAACCGAGAAAAAACTTCTTTGTATTTCTTCATGAGTTCAACGATACTACCTAAATTCTCTAAAATTAATTCAGGAATCATAGCTAAACGACTAAGTTCGTTATTTGTTAGAGATAAGAATATACAACTTTTATCAACCGAAACTTGACCAACAATAAGCTTATTGTTGACTCCCTTTAGAACTACAAAGTCATGAGCTCTAATTCTTTCAAAATCAGCCTTACTCATTGATTTTTTCATCATAAATTCCAAATCTTTAGCTTATCTGCTAATTCTACAATATAGCCTATAGAAGATAATATAGGAGCAAAAAAAAATTAGAGAAAATTTGTAATTAATCTAAATATTAATATGTTATGAGCTTGAATTCAGGTAGAAGAATCATTTTCTTAAGAGAAGAAACATCTTTCTGGTCTTCGATGAGGTAATTAAGTGTTTGTAATATTGTTATAAGGTAAAAATTATACTCTTCCCCCTCATAACTAAATTCGATCTTTAATCTTATTCCGGACGTATTTGTAGAATCTAATACTTTACTCATAAATGTATTAGTCATTGATAACAGATCTACAAATTTAAATTTTAACAACTCATCTATAAGGTTATTGATAAATAATGTGTTCATCACCTCAGAATTAAAAAAGAGACTAATATGTTTTTTCACACTTTTCTGCTTTTTTACATCCTGAAATATATTATCATTTAAAGGGGTTAAAATTTTAACGAAATTGTCTTTCAAAATGGAAGTATAAACATAGTTTATTTTATCATTTTTCTTATCAATTACTGATTTAATTTCAAGAAGCTGTTTATATTCATTTGATGACAAACCCGAACTTTGATTTAAATTTAGATAATTTAAAAAAGTTTTTTCATCACTGATTACCATTTAAGATCTATCTCATCTCTGTAATTAATTAATCGTGATGGTAATTCTAATTCATCACTTTTTAAATCTAGAACAATATTTTTGTGTATTGAGTTAAAAAATAGCTGATCTGGAATATAGTTTTTATATCTGCCAGTAACTATCGACATTGAGAATAAGAATATATCCTTCAGCTCAAAGTTGTTAAATATTTTTTTCGGTAATAAAGATAAACCCATCGATGAAAGAACTAAATCAAATAGACTATATTCGAAGTTACTTTGGAGTGAGAAGAAATTTTCGAATGAATAATTATAATTTACAGCCACCTGATAATTTTTATCTGTTCGAAAGAGAAAAATCTCACCATTTTCCATTTCTGAAGCTAAATTTATTGAGACAATCTTTTCTTCTAAATCAATTAGACAATTTAAATTAAACCACTTATTTTCATCAATATGTATGTAGCTTGAAATATCTAAGATCTTTTCATCAGCATAAAAATCATAGCCATAAAATTCATCATTAACTACATTGGGAAATGATTCTATCAAGCATTTAGCTGTATAGAATGCATCAATGCCGGATAAGACTTTGAGATCTTTTACTAATTTAGAGTATTGATCCAAACCAAATTGTACAGTCTGGATAGTTTGTGATGCATTCATGGTACAACTCTCGCAAAAGCTATAATTCATCGTATTTTAAAAATTTTAAACTGTCAATTTTTAAAAATAAATGAGTCTGGAAAATGTATATACATTAGCTCAAGTTGTGACGCATAATTTTCAATTAAGTTCTTCATCCAAAAGAAGAAAAAAGGAGAAATAAGGCTAAATGAAATGGTTGAAAGTAAACTTGTAGGTTCTACCTTATAAGGTTGAAAAATTGACCCTGTAGTATTCTTACTATACATAAAAAGGGCTTCTAAATCCTCCAGCTTTTCTCTATGGAAATAATAAATAAACTCAGACTCACACAAGTGACAAATTAACGGATAGATATACTCAGCAGCAGTCTGGTGATCTAGACTCGTGTTCATATACTTAAAATCCAAATCGTTTTTTTGCAAAATGAATATAAGCATATTTTTAATTGTACAAAGGTATTGTTAAGTTTCATCAATTAGCTCCAAATGACAGTGTAGTAGACAATTTTTGATTAACTTCATTTTCCTCTTTGATATCTTTATCCAGATTAAAAGCATAACTACGGCAAGCTTCAATCACTGATTTAAAAGCTTTTAAAATTTCAGTTCGGTCATTACCAGATGGAGTGATACCAGCTCGTTGCCCTACTGTTTGTGGATCCTCCATGCAAGTTACTAAGTAATCTACTTGTACGCTTTTTTCAGCAAGTAAATCTGTTACCAGCGCTTCTCCACATCGTGCGAACCTTTCTGCAACTAATGAAAAATATTGCTTCTTGTCTTTATCCAGTAATTTTGACTGGCTTGCAAAATTGTTATTATTAAAGACAAGGTCTAAATCAAGTTTATTTGCTATCCCCTTCCCTGTCTGAAATGATTTTTCCATATAAGACTGGTAGTGATCTAGCGCAACCCCTTTTAGAATGCTTATTTTATTTCCACCTATAGAATTCACTTGATCTATAAACAAAGGTAATGTTTGTCTTTGTACTAAATAGAATACTGATTCATGCAGTAACTTTTCCATTTCTTTAATAATCTTATGTGATCTTAGATGTTTCAATATTTCCTTCTCTGATTTCGCAAGATCATCATTGACTTGTGAACCACGAACCAATGAATTGAATTCACGGGTAATTGGATTCGCAATTGTATATTTTCCAACTGGCGCATTGTTATTTTGCAATTCTTTAAAGATTGTTTTCACCGCACTATACATTTGGTCTCTTTTTATATGCAGATCATTATCTACCAAGTAATTCTTAATATTCTTTGTTAATTCGTGATTTTTTAATTTTTTTACATTGTCAACATGGTTTGTTGTCACTCCATCTAACAATGATGCTATTCTACTAAGACCTTGCTTTTCCAAAGACTTTGAAATTGCATCTTTTAATACATTTACTTTTATTAAATTGCTATCAACTAGCTCATGTATACGATTTACTATTAACTCTTTTCCATTTTCACTAAAAATTTCATCTCTATGCATCTTTCCATTCAGTTTTAATTGAAGCTCATAAACACTTTTCAATAATGGATTGTTATCTATAACTGTTTTACATGTTTTATAGTCAACGTCTGACATTAAATGTGTTAAAAAATAGTTGTTTTCTACAGATTCAAAATTTCCACTTTTATAAATCAATTTCTCTACATCTTTTCTTACTAGTTGTGCCATATATGCATCAAGCCCGTGGAACCACTCATGTGCTAAACAACCTGCTCCATTTTGTTTGGTTAGGTTAAAAATTTTGCTAGCATATTCATAGTGAGCTGATGCTGCATTTCGTCCAGCTTGCCCCCGCGCACCGAAAGCGATAGCTAAAGTTCCATTTAAAGAAATATTCTTTGAATCAAATCCGAGAGCGTCTCTTAGCTCACTTAGACCATCAAATGTGATATTCAATAAATGCTGTCTTTCTTGTTGTGTCACCCAGTTTCCAAACTGTATTGCTCGAAAACCAAATACATTACTAAATTGTTCTGGATTTACATTTTCACCATGCCGAAAATTTTTTGATGTCTCATGTGCAAGACCAGATACAATTGATGGATAGCGTAAATCAAGTCGATTAGGCTCTTGGTCTTTTAATATCTTTCTAACTAAGCCATCAAATTTATCAGTTGAACTCAAGTCAGTGATAACTTGAGTATGTTGGTTTTCATCTTTGATATAGATATCAGGAATTGAATACTTTGAATCGAATTTAAAACGATATAAAGAAAGTAGATAATTAAGTTTAGAATCATCTTTTTCGAAATCTAAAGGTGTTTTAATGCTTTTATCGCTTTCTAAAATCTTTTCAACATTTTTAAATAAAGCATCTGAAAATGGCTTATTTCCTGTAACAATCATGTTTAGGAATAATTCCTGACCCAAGCTATCTTCTAAACGCTCAAATTGGCGCGAAAGATATGTGTAATCTAACTTACCATTAGCTGCGTCTATAAATTGTTTTATTGCGCTACCATCATATATGTGACCGCCGGACTCAACATAGTCTTGAAATTGATCATATGAGACTTCTTTAGTTTCTGGATAGACTTCATTAAACATCATTTTGCAATACTGTGTTTTGACAGTATCCAAATTATTCATAATTTGAAATAAAGGACTTCCTCTAAGAGTCGTACCTTTTACAACCTTATATATCCTATCTGCTAATAAACGGTCCTCATCTAATTCATCAAATAAGAATTGCTGAGGATCCTGAGCATAACCTCTTAAGACGTTTCTATAGTTAACCATTTGATTGACAAAATTAGCTATAGGCATTCTTTCATTTTTGTCTAATTCTATAGCCGTATGGACCATTTCTTTAAAATGGTTAACTGAATACATATAGCTTTTTAACTTATCAATGCATTCTTCAGAGTCTTTTCTCTCATCTTTGGAGAAAGAGATTTTAGAAGGAATCATGTTGTAGACTGATTGAGCTAAGAAAAAGATCACATTGTTGTCTTCAATCTGGCTCATGGTTTCATTTTTGAATGACCATAAATTTCGTTTTTGGAATTTATCTATGAGAACATCTAAAGATAGGTCTTTTGAATTATTCAATTCTTCGAAAAGTGCATTTTTAGATTTCTGATAAAAATGTTTTCTAGCTCCGAAAACATATTCTCCATAGTCCTCAATTCTTTCATTAAGGGACTTATTTTCCTTTTCAGGTTCTAGTACAGTATCTTCAATTGAAGAGTCATAGATGTTATCAAGCTTTGGTAATAAATTTTCATTAATCACACCAAATTTATCGAGCTTTATAATTTGGTTTTTCAACAACTGAATACGGTGATTTGTTAAATCATCATCATTTGAAAATTCTTCTTTACTTAGTAAGCAATTGTTATACGTTTCGTAAAACACTTTTATATCATTTACAATTTCATTAGATTTTTCCAAGAGTTCATCATTTATCAAAAGGTTATTTATTTTTTCTAGTAATTTTGATCTTGTTAAAAAGGATTCAAAACTATTGATCGATTGACGCCATATATCTGGATGCAACTCTAATATTTCTGGTACTTCACGGATATCATTTAGAACTATATGTACTTCATCTTCCAATGATAATAATGGCAGCATAAAGTTTAATTGTACTTCTGTAAAAGCCTCTTCTGGCAAGCCTTTTCTTATCAGTATTTCCTTATTAGTAGTTAGTACACCCAATGCTCTTGAATCATATTTATAAGTTTCTAACATATTTACTGGTAAAGGGCTTTCAAAAGCTAAATTTATGTATCTATCATCTTGCTTTGTAGATAGATCTAGGTAGTTTTCACTAATTTTATTTTTCCAATGTATACCTGCTTCATTGTAATAATTTTCATCTAGTTTCCAAACTGAACCTTGTTGAGCTAGTTTTGCAGTCAAATCTATCCATGCTTGCTTATCTACATGAAATTTCGCTCTAGCATCATTCTCCGGCATATCTTGTAAATGTTTATTTGTGATTGGCAATATTGAAGCCAATTGTTTTGGATTGATTGAATTATCAGCTTTTACAAATTTTGCATTCCCGTCATCTGAATTGACACGGTTAAATCCTACCGCTTGTAGTTTTTCACTAAAATCATTTAAATGAATGAACCGTGATAAAGTATTTAAATCATTGACAGTCAGTACGGCAACTTTATCTCTAAAGCTTGTTGCTTTTCGAAACCCTAGATGCAGTCCGAATTCTGATAAATTCAACCATTTCATATCATCACCACTTTTAGATTAGTTTTCATTTATGAAAACTTACCCAATAAAAAAGTTTTCATTTATGAAAACTTCTAGCAAGAATAGTTCAAACTAAAAGTTTTCATTTATGAAAACTATGTATTATTTAGCTTTAGCAGAACCAGCTATATTAGATTTATTAAGCGAGTTTGCCTTTTTATTTTCTAATGCAACTAAAGAAGCTAAATTTGCTTCAATACGTTCGTTTTGAGCATGTTTATTTCCCATGATTGCAAGCTCTAATGCACCTTCTTTAAGAATCTCTACAAGTACCCCACGCTCAGGTGCAGCAACTAATGTTCTATTCCAATTCTTATATTCTTCACCATGACCAAGATAACGGTCTACTTGTTCCCGATATTGTTGTCGCAATGGTTTAACAGGTTGACCAAACTCACCACCATTAGGGTTTTCAGTAAATTCAGATTTGATTGCCATTAAACTATTAATAGCTGGTGAAATAACTGCATCATTTTCAACTTTCTGTCTCATGTATTCTTTACCACGAGGCGTTTTGGCTGCATTTGCAGATAAGGGTGCATCCGGCAAACCAACCATATTGTTAATGAAGCTAGTTTTTGCAATAGCATACTTATCATTCGCTGATGAATACTCAAATAAAGTAGAGGCTTGCAAATTTGCACCAGACATTTCACCTACGCTCATACATAAGCCGGCTGATACTTGTTCTGATGTACAAAAATAATCGTGATGAAGCTTAAGTGTTTGTTCTTGAGCAACTACAGGATTTGCATATTTTCCCGTTCCCGCTGAAATTTCCTTAAAAATTAAATCTGGTCTATTTTCTTTATCCCTTTCTTGAGTTTCAGTAATTGTTCTACGTTCATTTAGAACCTTACATGGGTTATAGCCTTGTCCAGCAGCTCCAAAATCAATAGCTGTTTCTTTTAAACGCTCTGATTGTTTAACAGCGCCAATAGCATTAGCAGTCGCCTTTGCAATTTCTTGGTCCGCATGAGCAATTGAGGAAGCATTCATTGCTTCTTGTGTTGTCTTCAAAGCAATTGCATTTAAAAGTAATTGGCGTTCTGTAGTTAAAGCTGCACTAACACTTTGATCCAAAGTATTAAGTCCAGTCGTGAATGTCGCATTTAATTGCTGAAAACCGCTTATAAAATCTCTGAGTATCAATGGATTTGAAAAAGGAGGACAGTAAGCAGCAATTACTGAAGTACTAAAAACTGATAATAGTAAAAACGTCGTTTTCTTTTTCATAATTAGCTCCGGCCAGCCATTGTGCGATAAGAATCACGCATTTTCGACTTTGATTCTTCAGCACTAATTAAGAGAAGTGAGGCTAAATTACCTTCTAGACGTAAACCACGTTCATAGTCCTCATTAAGTAACCAAATAGCCGCACCACGCTGTCTTGCCAACTCAACTAGCAATCCACGAGCTGACTGGTTCATCATTGTTGCCTGAAACTTTTTGGCTTCGTCAGTACCGTAATAACGGCCAATAGTCTCATCAATCATCTGATTAGGTGATCGCAGTTCACCAGCTTCATTCTTGATTGTTTGTAAGTTTGCTGCGTCAATAGCAGCCAATGAATAAGCAGGGAAGGCTTGTAAAGCTGTTTTACGGTTTAAAGCAAATAAATATTGTTGACCTCTAGGTGTCATACCATTAACAGCATTTAAAGCGACATCTGGTGAACCTAAGATATTTCCTCTTAATGTACGTCTCGCTTCAGCCTCTAATGAATTAGGCTTAGCAGGTTGGAAAAGTAAAGCCGCATTAGTATCTCCACCAGCCAGCTTACTTACCGTACATAATCCTAGACTTGCCTCAGCTTGGGTACAAAATAACTCACGGTGCTTTTGAACCGTTTCTTTTTGAACTTGGTTTAAATCATGTACTACACGACCAGTACCAGTACTAGTTTCATTCACCATTTTGGCAGCAGTTTGTCTCGAAACTTCTTTACCTTTACTCAGTGTTGCGTTACTAACTAGTACTTTACATGTATTGTAACCTTGTCCAGTAGATCCATAGTTCAATACCGTATCAATCACTTTATCTTGCATTTCAATTGCTTGATAAGCCGTTGCTAGAGCTTGTCCAGCTCGTTTACGTGCATCAATTACTTGTGTTGTTCCAGCACTTGATTGAGCAATAGAAACACTAAGTGCACTCTGCAATTGACGAGTATTTTCTTGAATTGCATTCAACAAATTTGCTTGAGTAGAAGCGAATTCTGAAACCATCTTACTATTAAGTGTTTGAACGTTTTGATGGAAGGTAGGTGCAACACTTCCATACAATACATCTGCCGCAGCCCATGCCTTAAAACTAAGACCCAAGAAGGGGAGGGCAGCAACCACACATAAATATTTATATTTCATTTAGTTAGCTCCAGATGAATTAGCATTCAATGAATAAGAAAGTCGATCACTAACTTGATTACTCAATACAAACGCTGCAAGACTATTACCTGAAGTCTTGTTTAAAAAATCGATTTGTTTAGTCATACACTGAGTGTTTGAACAGATATCTTGAGCAGAAAAACGCGAATCAGTAATATTCGCTATATAATCTGTAGCCGCATTAAAAGTGTCATCTTGAAGCTTAGATTTTGAGAAAACTAATGCATAATTTGAGTCAGCCGCTTGTAAACCATTTGGTAGAAGTGTGCATGTACCCATTGCTGCTTCGGCAATAGAACAGTAATTTTCATGACGAAGTATTTTGTCCTTTTCAGACTCAACTGAATTAGACATCATAACTTTCATATAATTACTAACCATATTGGCCGCATTAATAGATGACTGAAGAATCTTTATTTTTTCCGCTTGCTGTTCAGCAAAAACAGTACAAGTAGTGGTTTGCGTACTACCGAGTCTTCCAGCATCGTCAACAATAAAGCGTAATACACGATCAGACATATTTATCGCACCAATTGCAGTAGCTAGTGCTTTAGAAGAGATCATTGCGGATTCTGCCTGTTGCTGGGCGCTCAGACCTTCTTGCTTAGTCAAAACACCTATGGCAGATGTTAAATCTCTCGTATTTTGGTTGTACGTTGTATGAGCAATCTGAGCATAACTAGAACCAATTAAACTCATTGTTATCGCAGTACTCAAGGCAACTTTAACAAGCTTACTCATTGCCACCTCAACTACCGCCAAAAAGCGCATCAAAAATTGAAGAACGAGAAGCTTCTTGTGGTTGAGCCTTCTGTTGTGTTTGATTAGAAGTGTTTGCGCTCAAATTTGGTATAGATTGCGTAGATGTATTATTAGACCATGTAGTACCCGAAGTTCCAGTAGGATTCGTTGAACCAGTACTACCGGTATTCGTTCCGATTGTGCCAATTTGATTAATAGCACCATTAACTTGATCTTGAACTTTAGCAACATCAGTATTAAAAGTAGTCTGATTAGAATCAAAAATGTTAACAGTTTCGCCTTGAGGTGCTTGTGTTTGATATATATTTGCTAAATCTGGATCTAACTTACCCAAACCACCAGTTATAGCCCCTTGTACAGCTCCATTCAAATCAATGGTTCCATTCTTATTAATAATATCAATAGCATTATTGAGTGGCTCCAACGCTTTTTTGGTTGCTTCATTAACCATAGTACATACTTTACGTTGAGCATATTGACGTAAAGCAGCAATAGCAGCAGCTCGCATACCACCCCAATCGGGAATTGCTACACTCAAGTCAATAATCTTCGTGATATCTGAAAAACAGCTTCCAGAAGAAGAACCCTTAGATCCGTTGAACAATGCATCGATGTCAACTGGTGCCGTATTTAAAATCTGACGATTTTTAATTACTTCTTGTTGAGTCCAAGCAATTGAACCTTGTTGTGAAGCATCACCACAACCCACGCTAGAAGCTTCAATTGCAGATTGGGCAGCAGTAGCATTACTACTAGCAGCAAATGGAGAAGCTGATAAGGTCGGAATAGTAGAAGTTGTTGTATTCGTATAACTATTCGTAATGTTTGTAGAGGTATTAGAAGTTTGGTTCAATGAGGATTGAATAGTTGATAAACCATCTCCGACACTTGCAGTGGTCGACAATGCAATTGCTGAGGACACACCAAGAACAATACCCGTTGTAAAACCTAATTTTGGTTTAAACGAATGTTTCTTTTCTACAGAGTTTAATTTCTGCGGATTTTTATTTAAAGCTGATGTACGTTTATGCATAACCCACCACCACCTGATCAAGATGAAACTGAAATGTTTGGAAAGACTTTATTTTGACTGGCATACAGCATTGTTTCTTTTAGCTCGCTGATATTTGCTTCGTTATATACAGAAACAGTTTGCCAAGCCCGTATAAAATAAAAAATTCTTGAGTGAAAGACTGAACTTTTACGATCTAGTAAAAACTGGAAGAAATCTGTGATATTCAAATTAACAACAAGTGGTAACTCATCAATATTTGCTGTAATCACATTACGTAAAAAATAAATGAAATAACTGAAAGGATTTGCGGAAAAAAAATCAAAAATTATTGAGTAGCCGTTTGAATTAATTCTTTCATTTCTAAAATTATGAATAAGCTCTGACAATGTTTTTAAAACACTATCTGAGATAGAAGTGATAGAACTGATCTGATCGTTTGGAGAAAACTCAAGTAAGTATACAAACGTCACAACGGATTGCGGTAAGTCTTTAAGACTTTCCGTTATAAGATCTTTAGACACATATGTATCATTTAAGGCATATGTGCATATAAAACGTAAGAAAGTATCCAAATCTTGTTTGGCACTTCTTTCAACTAAACTTTCCATTTTATTATCCCAAATCCCCGCAGGGGTATTTGCATTATCAGTAGGCTTAATTTTAGAGTGTTTTTCGACTATATTCAATTAAAGTCGAAAATTGCCCTCAAGCTATAATTTATAGATTCAAGCGGCGTCTGTTCACCCCTGAGTGAGCAACCTTCTACATATTCCCTATACTGTCCATTAATGATTTTTACTTTTAATATAAGGCTATATTGATTCTCCTTCTCATAAAGCTTTGTTTCTCCATAATTTATATAGACAATATAAACTTCATCTTTCTCAATTTCAGAAATGTCTGCTTCACAGTAATAATCACTTTTAACCTTATCAAGAAAAAAAGGAGAAAAGGAATTTTTTTTAAATTTAACATATATCTGTTTTTCAAAAATTGGTTTTAGCCAGTTCATTTCTGCTGCCCCAGCAAAACAACCATCTTCATATATGTTAGGGTAGGGGAGAGTGCTCATGTTCATAAAAACCTCTATATCAATACATTGTTAAGGTGACGGTGAGCTAGAAGGCTGTTCTGTAGGGCCATCTACAGATAAACCCACTTTAGATTTAACAAAGTCCACAACAACTTGTAGAGCCTTCTTGAGACTTTCTGCATACTTCTTCATTTCATCCGCAAGACTAATACGTACACCGTCATCATTAATATAATTAGGTAGGGTAGAGGATAATTCAGCTTGGTTTTCAACAACCTCACTTAGCTTATTTTCAAATTTTGTCTTGTCATCAGGTGAAAGCTCTGATTTTTGAATAACTTCAAACATTGAATCTGAGCGCGACAAAAAGTCTTGATGTGAATTATTCAATTTACTCAATAAAGCTTTGCCTTTCTCAGTACTACCAACATTAACAATAAGATCTTGAAACTCTTTGCGATATGGTGAATTAGGATCTGTATTCATTTCATTAATCAATGTTTTCAAATCCTTATTTTCTTTTTGTCCACGTTCAATTAGGGTTCCACGAAAATCCTCAAATTTGTCAAATTTCCAGAACTCATTTATTGAGTCTGAATAATTTTTATGTGAATTTACCAAATCATTATATTTTGAGCTTGCTAAATGACTTGAAAGCATATGTTGAACATTTTGTGTATTCATATGAGCACCAGAATTTTCTGAAGCTGGTGCTTGTATATTTTGTGATGTTTGTAGAAGTTGTTCAGCTTGTAATAACGATAATGCATTATCCGGAGTCGCCTTTTTAAGATTCGCAAAACTAGGAAAAAGCGAATAATTTTTAACAGTAGAAGGCTGTGCCGAATTTTCGTTAAAATCTGGCATTGATGGAGGAATCAAAGGAGTGGAAGTAACTGGATTTATTTGGCTTGGACTTTGAAAAGTTGAAGCATTGGTATTACCCAATAACTGCGACAAAGCTGCTCTTAATTGCTCATGCTTTTCTATATCATTAGGATCTATTTGTTCAAAGTTGAACTCTTTACCATTGATTATGAGTTGTTCTGGCACCCCCACATCGTTAACATCAATTTTTTCTTTTTCTTCCTTTACTTCAGATTTTTGGATCATTTCTTCGTTATTGATAGGTAATGAAGAACCAAAATTTTGATCCTCTGCATAAGAGTACTGCTCTATATCTTCCATAAATCCTTCGGGCTCTTTTAAACTATCAAAGGGAAGGTTAGAAATAGGGGCGTTATTATCAAAAGTTTCCATAGTCTCTTCTACAGCATGCTGGAATGGTAAATCAAAATTGCCTTCTTCTAAATCCATGTCTCTTTCAATTCTAGTTTCAAGTGCCTTAAATTCATTGAACACGTTTTCTGCGCTCAATTCATAAAGAGTATCGTATACATAAGCATATTTTGGATCATCATTATTTCCTTCTAAAAATAATTTAATCTCATTTGCTTCTGCTTCTATTTCTTCATCACTATTTAGGGCAGATAAATTACTCTTGGTTGCATATAAAACAGCATAGCCTTGATGTTCATATTGCTCAGATATAGTTAATTCGTTTAACAAAATGTCTAAGTCTGCTTTGTGTTCTTTGTAAAACTCTTTATTCAAAATCGTTATATCTTCATCAGAACCCAAGCTTCGAGATAGTTCATAATTTGCAAAAAATTGGTCACCTTCACGCTTAATTATAGATTGAGCTAAAGCTGGATACGAAAAATACTGAAAGTTTTCAAGATCATTACTATTTTCGGAATCATTGCTTTTTTCTATTTTTAATTGATAATTTCTCCAATCGTTTTCCTGAACACCAAATAGTCCATCTTTTTGTGCATGACTATTAAGGTCTGCAAGATCTTCTACTAACGCTTCTGTTCCATCTTCATATAATCGATATAATTCAATTTTTTCATATAGCTCTTTGGCTCTTGCTTCGCTAACTGGTAGCATCACTTGGCTTTGATAACCGTAAGCTTCCAAATCACTCGATTTTAAAGTGGTGTCTGGTGGTGTTATGGGACCTACTTTAGATAGTAGCTCATCAAAGACGATTTCATCTTTCCAGTCTATTTCGTTTAAAGCTTGTGGAGCTGCTTTCATTTCTTCTTTATTGTCCATGATATTTTCCTCTCTAATACATGAGATTCTGAGTAAGTTTATTCGACGTATTCGGTTTAAGTTGATCTAAGACGTCTGGATCAAGATTATTAATTTTCACAGTAGAAAATTCAGTGGAAAGGTTGGTTAGCAGTTTAGTTACTTTTTCAATAGGGACCTGAACTGTCTGGCTAGAACGAGTTCCTTGTGAAAGATCTCCCTTAAGGACTAAATTCAAACTATCTGATCTATTTCCTGAGCCAGCTTGTACAAATATAGAATCCATCTCAGCAACTTGTTTTATATGTTTTCTGCTACCAGTAATAACAAAGTTATATGTTTCTTCATTTAGAGGTTTTAGATTGAGTTCAATAGTTGGGTTCCCATTTGAATTTGAACGAACAATATAGAAATCCGGAAGAGTAGGTTTTTCATTCATCTCTATAGCATCATGTACACGTTCAAAATAAGTAATCGCCTCTTGTATTGTTGAAAGACCTTTAACTTTGTCTAAAACTTCTTCCAACTCACAGTCGTCATATAGCATGACTGCTCGTTGTCTATTTCCACTAGCATCGGTGTAATTAATCATTTGAGAAGATAATTTAGCTACTGAGGCAGCATTAAGGGCATTGATAATATTGCCAGTTAAAAGGGTTGCAGTTCGCTCAATAGCGGTTGGTTCGTACTTATCGAAAGAAAGCAAAAGGGGACTATTAGTTTTTAAGTACTCTATTTCATTTAAAGTTTTCATAAATGAAAACTCTTCTTCCTTTTTATTTCCATCAATAAATAAATGAGTACCAACATTCCGTAATAGAGTAGGAGTTAAAGCAGCATCTTCTATTAAATATTTGAGCTTACTACTGTGTACAAAATCTGAACTTGGATAAACGTAACGAATTTCATAATTACTCGCTAAAAGACTAGAAGCGCCTAATTTCGGGAACATAACTCGTATCAAAGCATTTTCATTTGTTTCACGATGGTAATGCTGATCCCAAAGTGATTCCTTCATGCTTATTGCGAAATTTATATTAAAGCTCTGATGTTCTTCTAAGATCTGAAGCTTTTCTACAAATTCCACCACAGTTAAAGCTTTATTTAACCCTTGATAAATATGAAGAAAATTATTATTTTCAGCAGATATTTTCAAGAATTCTTTGATTTCATCAAGATTGGGTTTATTCAGAATAAAGTTTTCAATCTCGGTAAATTCATATTTATCAATTTTAGATTTGAAAAAAGATTGCGAAGCTGAGTATTTAATTGACTCTCTTAATTCTCTTTCGAGAATCTGTTTTTGAGCATCATTGTAGAACTTAATTAAACTAGATAAAGATAGCTCCTGATCCTTTCCTTCCATAGTAGAAGCAAAATTATCATCAAAATTACATAAATGCTTGAACAATTGCTGGCGTGTAAGCTGTCTCGACTTATCAATTAAAGAGATAACATCATCGCCATGAAAAGGTTTTGTTTCAGATTTATAGCTAACTTTTTGGAAATAAGCCGGTTCGAAAAATGCACTATCAGAAACATGCGACATAATGCCCAAGCCACTTTGTAACTCTTGTTTAGAGATAGTTTGAGCTTTCCAATCACATACTTGAACTACGAATGGATTAATTCCCATTTCATTAAGTTTCTGAATCTTTTCGTTATAAGCAAAAGTTAAATCATCGATAATCTTCTCTTGCTGGTAAATGGAAACAAAATTAAGACGGTTAAAGATTTTCTTAACCATACCTTCAGCGCCATTTTTATCATTTTCTTTAGGTAAATTTATGACAAGCATTTGAGCTACAGAACGATTCTGGACTAGATATTCCAGAGCAACATCATCACCATAACTATTAAGTAAATCGACGTCAGTTACCTGCTTATTAACATTTTCACGGTTACTTGTGACATTCGCTGATAATTCGGCAAGTTTAGCATTATGCATCATTAGAAATTTGCGTTGAATTGGAAGCCCCGTATCAAATTGGGAAATAATCGGCGCACTAACTTGGCCTTTTCTATCAACACGTCCAATCATTTGTAGGAATTCATCAATTGCTTGAGGTGACTGGCCTGTAAGGAACTCACGTTGCCTCAAATGATCTGATTGGCTAGGACTACCATCATTAACGGGAATAGCATGTAATGAAAGGCCAGTACTACCAGCTCTCGTAATAATCATTGCATCAAGAATGCCAGACTGAAATTCATTACAAGCTTTCGTCTTTGCTGTCGGATTATTTTCTTGACGTACTTCAACTTTAAAAACCGAACCTTGATTAGAATCAATTTTTTTGAGCTGATACTCTCTACCAGAAATCTCACCGACTTTATACCCACGAGACTCCAGCTCAGCTTTTATCAGATCTAAAGGACATAAAGGAATGTCTGGTAATTTCCGAATATTATCCAAGATGTCTTGTTTGAAATCAGAATAGATTTCGTCATCAATGGTTTCACTTCGTACTTGGCCATATCGGTCACGAACTTGAATAATATCTAACTTATGAACCATATTCTCAAGTAAGTCAGCTATCGTCGGAGGTTTTGCAAGAATAGTATCTTCTTGTTTGAACTGAGCTAGATCCTGTTCTAATTTTTTTAGTTTTACAATAATTGGCTCTTGATCAAATTCATTTTGATTCATTTTCCCTGAGTTTAGGTCACTCAGTGCTCGATCATAATCTGAAGAATCCTTGAGTTCATTAATCTGGTCCAGCAACTCAAATGCTTTTGAATCTTTTAGAAGCAACATTTTAAGCAACGATTCACCGGTATTTTCCAAACCAATAACCGGCTTCCGATTTTCTTTGAGAGACTCAAGTGCTTGATCAATAATCAAAGGGGTAGTAACTGAGAGAAGGATTTGACGGCTTATATTGTGCATTCTTGAAGCAAAGTTCATCGAATTCACTTGCATACGATTCTCTTGCCAACTTCCCTCCTTCATGTGCTCAAGATTATGTTTAATCTCACTATTCATTTTGGCAACTTTCTCTTCTACATCACCAGAAAGGTATGCCATTTTTGAAAGTACCTGAGCTAATTGATCGGATAACTCACGTGAAGCAGTTTGATACTGAGTCGATGCGTGATATGTCCGGAATTCAAGTTTAGAAAAATCATGTTCACGTCTTAAGAAAACACCGTCTTTGACCAAAGCCATAGAGATAGCTTCTAGTAATTCATTAGATGGTTTATTTTCGATTAAGCTTTTCAATTGCCCTTTAAAAGATGCAGGGAAAATATCAGAATAGAAAAGTAGATTGTTTGCTTTCTTTCTATCTGTTGCTGAAGAATGATAAGTAGGACCTGTACGCTCTTTAACGACTGAAAGGAACCGGCTAATATTCGATTCGCCACTTGCAGCCACATGCGATTCATCTAAAAATAATAGGGTATTCTTATCAATACTTGATAGAAAAAGATTTTCTTTCTTACCGCTTCTACCAGAAAATTGACTGTATGTACTAAAGATAATATCAAACTGATTACCAATTCTATCTAGATTATAGATATCACTGGTTTTCATAGGAGAATAAACAACCTTGTCTTTATGCGTAATGAATCCATCACTATTAAAGATAAAAGGATTAGAAATAAATTTATCTGTTCCTGTATCTACGATATCCCGCCATAAATCATTAAATAATTGTGCATTCCTTGTGAAAAATACTGGTCTAAACCCATTGATTAAAGAATAACGCAACATGCCAGCTAAAGAGCGACCTTTACCAATACCTGTTTGATCACCAAGAATATAAGAGCGGTCATTTTCAATGCTTAATATTGCGGAAGTAACAGCATCAACCTGTTCAGCACTGAAAGCTTTAGAAAGAGATGAAAGATCTGAATACTGTAGCTTGTAAAGTAGAAAGCCGTCGAAAGGATTGTTATTGGCTAAATCGATAGATTTTTGCAATTCATGATTTACTTCAGCTAAAAGCAGGATCTTCTTAATCTGATTATCTTGCGCTTGTTTAATAAGTATTGCTTGATCTGCTGGCAACATTGTTTCTGGCAAGCTTAGTTGTGAAACTGGCACATATGCAACTTGCAATGATTTAGATTCAAAAATAATTTCCTGAGCTTGAGATTCATCCTCTACTATTTCTAGATCAAGAATCTCATTGTTCTGATGTTCATCTCCAGTAGAAAGAGGTTTAACAGCCGTATCTTCTTCCTCATTACCAAAGAAGTCGTCATCATCAGGTTTATTCAAGTCCCCAACATTACCGGACTCATCCGGAACTATTTGATCATTTAAATATGAATCCAATGCACTTGTTAAGAAATCAGCATCGTCTACCACATCTAAATTCTGGTCTAAATTAGCTTCGGATATGACTGATTCACTTTGATTAATAGAAGGGGAGGGCTCATCGTAACTTAACTCAGGTTGTAATCTTTTCTGTAGGACATTTTCCGACCATCTCCATAAATCTTGAACATTATTTATGATGGGCAACTCATGAGGAACTTCATAAGTACGGTTATTTTCCAGAAGATCACCAATGACAAGAACACGAACATTGACGCGAGTCCCTTGTTTCTTATATAAACTCCCGTCGAGCTCTACGGCCGCTTCAACATTGTAATTATCATAGAGATAATTTAATAAATTTTTACTTCCACCCTTGACTACGCCAGCTTCATAAAAGCTGTCTGAACCAATAATAAAAACACTTCTTCCTTTGTCTTTTCTCAAAGAAAGTGTCTCTAATAAAATTTTATGATCTAACCTTTGAGTAGAAAAATTTAAACGTTCTAATGATCCCGCTTGATTCAAAGTAAGTGTAGTTTTATCGATTTTGCCAAAAGGTGGATTTGCGATAGTAAAATCAAATAATTCATTATTGTTTAATTGCTTCAATTTAATCTTTGAATAATCTCCCTCAATTACTCTTAGATTTGAATGTTCAATGTTTGCATCGAGAAAGAGCTGGGTATTTTTCACCCGATTCGAATCAATTTCAACACCAACGATTTTAAGTTGCGGTTTTTTTATGAAATGAGCAACTAAGGATCCATTACCAATAGTAGGTTCAAGTAGAGTTTTTCCAGTATCTAGAGTTTCAGGATTGAATAATAATTTCTGACATATTGCTGAAATTGTTATAGGAGTTGAAAATTGTTGCAGTTGCAGCTCAGAAATACCAATGATCGGTTTAACTGGTTGTTTGTTATGGATTTCAATAATTTTTTCAAAAGAATTGAAATTATGTACGTTAAATTGATTACTTAAACTATTAAAACAACATTCAAGCTGTTCATAGAAAAATTGCTTAATTGTAGGCTTTATTTCATTCAAATAAGATCTATCATGGTTGTCGTTTAATATTTTTTTTAAAAACAACTCAACATCTGAATCATGAATGTTTGTTGTTCCTTCAACTATGCTACTAGCAAAGCTTTTTGCACAATGTGCCATATTAGCTCGCTTAAACTTTGGCTGATTGCCAACTTTAAGTATTTTCCAATAATCTTCTTGAGGTAATCGTGCTTCAAATTGCGCGGGATCAATTGAGATTGTTCCATTCTTAGCAATTTCAGTTAAAGGCTGATCCAAATAAAATCGTGAATATTGTGTAGCATAAACATATTGTTTATTCAGGTTTTGACCAATTAATGTCGCATGTCTAATGGCATAGTCAACTCTTTGTTGGGCAAGAGAACGAACAGAGTTATTGAACTCAGCATTAAGCTGAGTCAATGTAATGGATTGAAAGGGAATATTGTTGTTATCAACACCAATAAAATTAGAAAAGTCCTTAATTGAAATGCTTGACCAGTAAACATCAAGAACACTTGATTTATTCACTTTTTCAACATGAACATTAAAGGATCTTAATTTATCGATATCTAGTTGATTATTGAGATCAACTATTTCAATACCGATTTGGTTGTTTTCTTTACGTCGTGATGGTCTAGTTAAATATCCAAAAGATTCTAAATTAACCCAAATAAAACCTTTTTTATCTAAAACGCTCATATCATCTAATCCTTTTAAATATTATTAAAATTTATTGAGTTATTAGATTGATTTTGCATTTCTTCCCGAATTCTATTGATATTTGCTCTTTCTTTATCCACAACTGGAGCAGCACTATTAGGTAATGGATGCTTTTGGAATTCTTCTTTTAGATAAATGGTTCGCTTTAAATTTTCCTCATTAATATTTAAATCTTGAATTTTCTTTGATACTGCCATTGGATCAGTAGTAGAACTAAATGTGACAAAAGGAGCTAAAGTGTCTGAATGTCTATCAATGCCAACTAAAGAATGTATATAACCTTTTTGATAAACTGGTTGTTCATTGTGCATATCAGTAACAGTATAGATTTTTAATGGACTGCTATTTCTATTTGCTTTTGCTTGATATGTCTTAAGTGTATCTCTACCAAAAAAGATATTTTGAGTTGAATAAGCATCAAGATAAATTTCACCCTTTTTCAACTTTCCAGAAATAAGACGTAGGTTATCTTGTAATTGTGGATTAGAAGTTTCTAATTTTTGAGAAAATTCAACACCAAGAAATCTATTTACCAATATTCGATTTAAATCATGATTAAACATCATACTATCGTCAGGTGTGAAATCCTGCGTGGTTAAAGGCTTCCTCATTAAATTATTGAGAGTAGTATTAATATCCGCTGGTATCCGGATAGATCGGTCAGGACCTACAGATACTTGTTGTAAAAAAGTTTGCAAAGAACCTTGATAGATTGGTTCATTAGTATCTTTATAACGCAGTATATAATTTAAAGATCCGGATCTTTCAGCGCTGAACTCATCTTGATGTACAAGAGATTTTAAAAATGCATCTTTTATATTTTCCTTTGAGGATCCTATATCTATTTTGAAATTCTCTTCTAAAATTTCGACACGTCCGAAAGGTCTTTGATTATTTACAAATTGGATATGAACGGGAGCTGTAATTAGTTGTGAACTAGGATTGCTTGTTACTGATTCTGCCCAATGGCTACGATATGACCGGTAATTATCTTCACTCTTTATTTCAAAAGATTGATCAAAACTAAGTACAACTACATTGCTGTTCAGTCGCGCTTTTAAAGATTGACGAGGATTGGCAGAGTTTTGATACTGATTTGTTACTTGAGAGGCAACTTGTTGTCTGTTCTTTGCTCTACCAGAGTCAACTAAGTCATCAATTCTTTCATCAATTGTTGTTAGTCTAACTTTCACTTTTTCATTGGTTAGGACGTTTGTTCCATAAGCATAATCATGGCCATCGTTGTTTTGTGCGATACCATCAAGATAAACGAAAAGCCTTTGAGGAGTAGCTGGAGCAGAATTAGGTTTATTTTGAATAATATTTCTATTCAAATTTCTTAGATTATCCAAGTCATTGTTTTTAATCATGTTAATACCTACTATATTGCTCTGTTGTATGAGCTGGTGTCAAAAAGAATAGTGGATAGCGAAATATGATTTTAAAACAAAAAAAGGAAAATGGAAATGATTTTAAAAAAAAGATATATCCGTATTTTAAAGATTAAAACATTCAAAAAACCTAAGAAAGTCCTTCCTATATATATAAATTTATATAAATATAAATTTAAATTTATATTTATATAGGGGGTAATTGTATTTCATTGATTTTATTAATTTTTATCTTGCAATGTGAGGTTTCATTTCCGATATGTGAGGTTTCATTTCAACTAATGTGAGGTTTCATTTATTTAATTTATTTTCAATAACTTAAGTCTTAAAATATTAAATTATAAAATTTTGTGTGAGGTTTCATTTCAACAAATGTGAGGTTTCATTTCCGATGTGTGAGGTTTCATTTCAATTTAGGCATCTACAATAAAGTATTGAAATATAATTATTAAAAAATATATGTGAGGTTTCATTTCCAATGTGTGAGGTTTCATTTCAAAGCCTGTGGATAAGTCTTATATATATGTGAGGTTTCATTTCCAATGTGCTCAATATCTGGAAAACATTTTTGGTTCGGCTTTTTTATTTCAATTAAGTTAAAAAAAACTATGTTTTTGTAAAACTATTCAAAGAGTTAACTTTGCATTTTTTGTAAACATAATAGTATTCGCTATGTGCCTATGCTAAAATTTGGTATGGATATATTTATATTCAAATTAATATGGCAAATTATTTTCAATTTAAAAGGAGTGAGGATATGACTAATTTAGCATCTATGCCCTATGCTCACTCATTATATTTGAATGAGCCGGCAGAATGGAAAAAACAGTCATCTGTTCAATTATCATTATTGGATGATGTACAAGAGCCTTCTGTAGTTGAACGTTCTTTACCTGCTTTACCATTAAAAAGATTTTCTAAATTGTTTTCATTTTTAGATTTCGATTTTGATACTAAGTCATATGAATATATGGTCGGATCAGATCGATTTACTATTGAAACTAAAATTGATAAAGCCGATCAAGCTTTTGTGTGTTTAATTAATGAAGTTTTAATGGCTTATAAGCAAAAAAATATTTTGCTTACTTCATTTGATAGCAAACTGACTCATACTATCAATGCAAGTGAAATTTCCAAAGTTGTTGGTATTTCATTAGATGAGTTTGAAAAAAGAATGAAAAGCTTAGCAAGCTGTTCTTTGAGTGCTCATCAACACCGCTTACTTCGTCATACAAAGACCGGCCGCGAATCTTTTAGATTTGTACATATGTTTTCAACCAAACTCGTTAGTGAATACGTTTCTTTTGATAAAGATGGGCAGATTTTCTACAGCTTTAATTATGCACCTTTCTTTGAAACGATGTTTAAAGAAAACCTACATAAGAAAAATCAATCACAACCTTATTTAGATCAAGTTGTGTAAATAAGAAGATCCCAAATATGGGATCTTTTTTTTATGTGAGGTTTTTTTACTTTTCTCACACATTGAGTGTTCTAAATGTGAGGTATTTCTATTTAACTCACACATTCTTTATGATATAACTTTGTCATTACTAACAAACGTCATTATTAGATCAAATGAACGTACAATCACAAGAATTGACTAGTTCTGACGCAGAGAGCTTGTCTCCTGCTGATCTGGGCTATAGTCAAGCTAATAGTCTTAGTCAAGGGCACCCAAATTTAGCCTCTTTTAAGTATGAGACAGAGTTTAAACTGCCAGTTTCATTAATTCATGTGACTCATGAATGTTCATTAGTTGAACATAAGATTTGGTTGTGTCTCTTGAATCATGCTTGTGAAATTCTTGAAAATTTTCAAGATAATGGTTCTCATCCTATTGTTAATTTTAAAATACCGTTTGATCTATTAAGATTCAAAACAAATAGTCAACACAGACTTAAGGAGATTAATAAATCACTAAGTAATTTAAGAGATGCTGAAATACAAATCGATATCTTCAATGCACAAGGATTAAAGTCATCTTCCTCACAATTCAGCTTTATTCAAGATTTTGCGATTTATAATAAAAATATGATGCTTAATCGAGAAGAGGTGGAAGCTGATAACAAACCAGACTACCAAAGTCTTGAAATTGTATATTCATTACCTCCTTTTTTTAGTTCAATTATTACTGATTCTATTTCGATTGAAAAAGTAAAACGTTTATTTAGTTGGACACAAATACAATCTTTAAGTACATCAACAGGAAGAAATGGAAAAATTGAATTATTAATTTATAAATTACTGGAAGGAACTGATGAGCCAATTACTTTGGCATACGAAACATTCAAACAGTATCTAGGCTATGGTGATGTAGAAGAAAATCGTTATTTCTTGCGTGATACTCTTAAACCAGCTTTAAAAAATTTTAATGCAAACGAATTGCTTGAATATGAAGTTGAAACAGACTTTATAAGAGGTAAGCGTCAAAAAATAGAGTCGATAAAACTATTCAAAAAATATAAGTTTGTTGATAATGAACAAGCTGCTCATGCATGGCAATCACTCTTAGATAGTCCACCTGAGAATACAACAAATTTACGAATCCGTATTAAGCAGTTAGTGCCGGAAAATTATGATATCGATAGTTTAACAGATGATTCTATATATACGATTCTATCGCGTCTTAAACAATGGATAAATGGATTGAAGAAAAAGGGCCAGACAATTAACTTTGTCGGGGCATGCCGTTCAGCATTTAAAGATAAGAGCTGGATTGATTCTAAAAATGGTAAAGGGCAATCATCATTAATTTTAGGCGAAGAAGTCGATGATGTTGTTGTGAAGGCTAGTAGAACAAACTACGAAAGTGCCGTGGGTAAAGGCGATATTCCCAAAACTTCACAAGAGTCTGATTACAATAATCCAGTGAATAAAATTGCTAAATCTGTTGCGACTTTGATTTCTACTTTAGCTATCAAAGGATCTAAAACAACGTTCTTTGAAAATATATCTAAAGAGAATTTTGACGAATTGACCAATAATAATTTGAAGTACTTTAATTATTTTTCCGAAAATATTGATTCATTCAAAAATGATTATGTTATTGACATGGTCAAGCGAATATTCTTTGTTGGAAATGAAAATGCATTAAATTCTTTACTGAATCAAAGTAATCAGAGTAAAGTACTCTATCCTTATTTATTTAGTGTAAATTTCGCGATGCAAAACTATACTCAGATTATTAGTGACCCTATCCGATCTGGAGCCTATAGTACAAACTTAGCAAATAACGAACTTGCGGTTAATATTGTAGTTGGAGATTTAATTAAATATTTTAAATCTCAATTATCAATTTAACATTCCATTAAAATATTTACTTTAAAACATATAGAGTATTAATGATGAAAGAATTTAATTTAGATGGTTATTCATCAATAGAACTAGAGAATTTGATCAAGGCTGCAAGTCTTGAAAAAGGAAAAAGGGAAATTGAAGAGAAAGTGGCAGCCTTTGGCCAATTAGAGGAAATTGCCAAAAGTGTTGGACTGACTTTAGACCAGCTCATTGAATTTGGGAAAACCCATAATAAAAAGAAAAAAACAAAGACTGTTGAGCCACGTTATAGAAGTAAGGCTGATCCGGAGAACACTTGGACAGGACGAGGACAGATGCCAAGATGGTTGAAAAGTGAAATGGAAGAAAGCAAGTTAAAGCTGAGTGAATTCCTGATTAAATAATGATGTATAAAAAAAGCCTAGTTCATATACTAGGCTTTTTTCTATCTAAAATAATGGATTCATATTAAAGATGATATTCATTATGATTTTTCATTAGTTGCTCAATGCATCGTTTTGGTTTGGAATTAAACTTTCGTTCCTCAGTTGATTGAACATACTCCAGTATTCATCCATAACTCTTATATTGTCACCAGCTTTACGACCTTTAAAATACTTACCACGTGGTAAGCGGCTGCCAAGCGGTAGCTTACGAATATAATCTTCGTATGCACCAATCTTAGGATGCAATTTTATATATCGTGCTAAATGCTCAATTTTCTGACTAGCTAAAATTGGTTCCGAATTAGACTTGCGAAATTCTCTAGCAAGTTGAATATAATGATTAGCGTTCATTGGCTTTGTTGCACAAAGATTTGAAATGCAAAGCGCCCCTAATTGAGCCAAATTTAAGGCGTAACTTGGGTAAGTGGTCGACCTAATTCCGTAAATCTGTTAAGGACTGCTACACGTGCATGGATCTCATTCACTTGGCTATCAAAACTCCTTGCACTGAGTTTATCCCCTAATAATTTAATGCAGTTCATCTTAGTTTCAACCAAACTTCGCCGATGATAGCCTGACCATTTTTTCCATAGTGTCCTGCCTAAACGCTTAACTGTTCGAAGTAATTCATTTCGCTCTAGCGAGCTACTCTTTGTATCTTTCCATGGTTTCGCATTTTTTCTAGGTGGAATCACCGCATGCGCTTGCCGATCTGCAATGACCTGACGGCATTGCTTGGTGTCATAAGCTCCATCGGTATAAACAGAGTCAATCCTCTCATCTTGTGGAATCTGATCAAGTAAATCACCAAGCACCTGTGAATCACTGACATTATTGGTTGTAAGCTGAACTGCTCGTATTTGTAGGGTTTTAGCATCTATACCAATATGAAGTTTACGCCATTGGCGACGATATTCAGGTCCATGTTTCTTGCGCTTCCATTCGCCCTCACCTAGAAACTTCATGCCTGTAGAGTCCATGAGTAGATGCAGCCCATCGCTACTTTTTTGGTAGTTGATTACAATATCAATATGCTTTTGTCTTCTACAAAGCGTGGTGTAATCTGGTGCGGTCCAATTTAATCCGCAAAGTTTAATCAGACTTTGCACAAAGCCAGTGACTATACGTAAAGATAGACGGAATAAGGATTTAATCATTAAGCAGCATTGGATAGCTGCGTCGGAGTAGGTTTGATTTCGCCCTTGTTTGCCTTTTGATGGAGCATACCATTGCGTAGCAGGATCAAACCAAATGGCAATATTTCCACGACTCATGAGTGCTCGGTTATATGCGGGCCAATTGGTTGTGCGGTAGATTTTGTGTGTAGGCTTCTTCATTTGAAAATTATATCGCTGAAAAAGCCTTTACAGATAGGTTTGTGCAACAAAGCCGGTTGAATCTGATTTTCAATATCATGCATAACAGCTTCACATTCTTGCACGGCGGCACGAATTTCAGCTTCAGTTGCTGGGGAGGAACAACCAGCGATAAGTGCTGGTATAAGTACCAAACAAAATTTTTTCATGTTAAACGCCTATTATAAAATAGCCTAAGCAGGTCTATTGCTTTATAGTTAGCCGATTTCGCTCTACCTTTGAGTACCTTATTTAAGTGACTCTTCCATTGCCGGACTTTCCGTCTATGGACCTTTTCCATTTCTGGTATAGGTCCGTTCATGGTTTTAATACCGTTTATGGATTATTCCGGCTCCGGAATAAGGGGGCTGATCTGCGTTAATAATAGAATAAACTAATTTTTAAAAATTTAATATATGCAAAAAATAAAAATTTAGTATGGTTTTTTTGTGGTAGATATTTCCGTATCCGGAATAGATAAAACCGTAAGCGGAATTATAAATACCGTAACCGGACTAGAAAGACCGCCAACGGAAGAAGCGATTTTTGTAAAGTGTAAAAAGGGGACGCCGTGAGTCCTTTTATGGGGTTCGATAAAATCTCCTTAGGCTATTTTGGCGTACAATTTATATATTCTTAAGCTGGTTAGTGAGCTTAAGTCTTATTTTATAATATCATGTCAACGGTATAATTCTGCATACATTTCTTATAGTTATCGGTTAAGATCATTTACGGCCGCAAATGAAAAAAACCGGTATCAATGTGAGCTCTCATATTGGTTTTGGCGCGTCACATCAATGGGCTATTCAGCTACTAGATGAATTACATAAAGCTTTGGTACTTGAATTTAGTTGATCTAGATAAACCAGATCAAATTTACAGTAAAACCGTCTCCGGATTTGCGTAAATCTTTTTTTCACGGCGAGAATTAAAAAATTCTTCGTTATAGCAGCGCCGTAGAGCGCGTTTAAGGTGGGCATTTGAAGATAGGGTGTAGATGCACTAGTATCTAGTTTAGATAGCTTTAAACTCAAAATTATAAGCTTTTGATGAGTTCCATTTAATTTTCAAACAGGATTCCAAAATGAAAATTATGTCTTCTAAGGCCACTGTTCAAGGTGGTGCTAGTATTTTACTATTTCATTGTGTTTATAACGGTAGTGACTCGATCACACACTTTATGCAAGATATAGATCCAGAGATCTATAACGAACTACCTAATTTATATTCTGTTTGCGTAGCAGACAATTCAACCGGTAATAAAAAGATCACGGCAACTTTCTTTATTAAAACAACACGCCATCACAACGATCCAGATTTCCTAGATTCACTACTAAGCATCATGGCTTTAAGTCCGGATTTGCTGGCTCACTGGAAAGAGAAAACATCCTTAATACCAGCACATCATTTGGTTAATGGTCCACCGCTCTCAGAAAATGAATATGTTCATTTTTCTCAGAAGTTATATATGAAACACAATATTGATGGACGAGCATAATTAGCCTTATGGCATTTTCAATTCTGTGGCCAAACATGTTGGCCACTTTAATAAATTTGGGGTGACATCGATATGAACCAAAACAATACTGAAGCTGAAGTAAATCTATTTCGATTTACTTTCCACTTTATTACTCAAAATACGAATAGTTTTTTTGTTAGCGTAGAAGGGCCAGATGAGAATGAAACTCTTATAAACTTCGTCAATGATATGTACAGAGTTTTATACGCCAGCAATGTCAAACAGGATCTCGATCCAGCACATCCCAATCAAATCAAAGCCAGCGCTTTACAACGCATGACACCAAGTTTACGGACACAAGTTAATGCTATGTTAAGCGATTACACTAAACTCAAGCCTAGTATTCATAAAGCGATTAGTAAGCTCAATTCGATTGAAGATGATGAATACTTCTTTGTATTTCCCTATGAGTTTACAGAAAAGATGCAAGCACAAATGCTTTTGCAAACTTTTCTTAGAGCCAAAAATTCATTGAATAGCGATGAAGAAGTAAATCAATACATGCAAACTCATATGGAGGGGTTTAATAGCTTATTTGATGATTTATTAGAGCAATACAACATAGCTGTGTTTGGTGAAACAGAACGTAAAACTGTTATAGGCCAAAAACCAACAAAAGAACACGGCGTTTGTAGGTTTTGTAAATCACCGGTTGATGAAAACACAACCTTCCGAAAAGTGGCTCATACGATCTCTGAAGCGCTGGGCAATAAATCAATCGTGACGGCAGATGAATGCGATACATGTAATGAGAAGTTTGGCCGTGATTTTGAACCTCATCTCATACAGTACCTTGATATCCTACGTGTATATTATGGAACAAGAGGAAAGAAGGGCATTCCCCATCTGAAGTTTAAGAATGGCCAAGTGTACCAGCACAAGCTAGAAGGATCTGAAGAACACTCGATTGTGATTGCTTCGCAGGATATTGTTGAAACAGAAAACGGTTTAATTGTCAGCCTGTTAGCCCATCAAAAAGTTAACAAACTAAAAATCTTTAAGTCATTATGCAAATACGCTATCTCAGTATTGCCGGCCGAAGAACTACCGGCATTTGAATCGACAATTAATTGGTTGTTCCTAGATCCGGAACTTGGTGAAGAAGAACAGCAATTCCATATAGCCAAAATGTATGGCCAAAGTTATACGGAACATCCGGAGTTAACACTATATACACGAATCAGTGATACGGATCCGGAGTGGCCGCACGTGGTAGCAGAATTCAAGTTAGGTACGTTGCATTTAATCTTCATTCTTCCTTTTTCTAAAAAAGATTCTTCCATATTCAACTTAGAAACAGACTTCCCAAAATTGTGTCAGCTCTTCAGGCATTACCAAAAATTTGAAGATCAAATCATTTTTGAAAATTTATCGAACTCTGAAGATAGAGAATGTGATTATAAAGTAAGGTTTAGCACAGATAAAATTAATTAACAGTGAAAAAAAAGGAGTTCTATGAACTCCTTTTTATTTGATATTGTACTTTGTACTATCAACTTTAGTTTGCAGGTCCACCTTTTAATGGATTTACTAATTCTGTAATCCGTTCATGCAAAGCCGGAGGAATAAATATATTGATTTTCGAATTACTCATGTTGTCAAAATCGGTCCAACCACTTTGTACACGTATAAAGTCACAGTGCTGAAACAAATCAGTGAAGTCGTGCAAAAAGTCACGTGACTTATACCAATCATTGATTTTTTTCTTTGTGAAGAAACTCATTGGTACATCATAAAGAATGTCATTGTTGTTCTCATAAACACCTTTATAAAATTCATAGCCCTTCGGTTTTTCAATCAATAGCGATATACACCAATGTGCGCATATTTTTGATAACGTATCATTAATTGTGAAGGGACCTTTATCAAAATCTAGATGTTTACTGAGATATCGTTTTGGTAGATAGAAATCGCGAAGCAATGGAAAAGTTTGTATATGATACGCGAGAGTACATACAGCATCGATTGTTGAATTTAAATCTAAAGAGCTATCTATTTTAAGCGGCATCGTAGTAATTTTTTTTCGATTAACATCTAAGTAACTTTCTATTAATTTAGTTTTATCAAAATCACTTAAATAACGTATCTCGTTTACTTCAGTAAGGTCACTTAAAGTCAAACCTTTAAAAGTTTTAAAGCCGAGCGCTCGTGCAGAAATTTCTAAGCATTGGGTGTAAGTGGGAGCTTTAAATGGTGTGTTAAGTGTATTTGAAACAACATCAAAAGAAGTATTAAGCAATTTTGCATTGCGTTTAAAAGAGTTTAAGAAGAACTTCTTTTCATTAGACATAACGATTCCTTGAATACAATTCTATCTGGTGTGAAATTAAACAAATAGACAAACAAGGTTCGTTTAAATATTGCGATATAAGATTTAAAAAGATAGCTTTTACTTTCACACAAGTAAGCTGCATCCAGAGCCGCATTTAGCAAGTCAATGTTATCATATTAACGGTGCATTGCAAGGGCGATTTGATGCAAATTAAAATGGTATCAATTAAAAGAATAGCAAAAGGGAAATAGGCTTAATCTAAATTTCTCTTAAGTATAAGCTTGTACTTATTGTGATCTTTATCCGCATATTTTCCTAAAAAGTACAATCGTGCATTTACTTCGTTTTCTGAATTAACGAGGACCAATTGTGAATTTTGATGCTTTAAAGTTATATAAGCTTCCACACATTCACGCTTTTCTAAATTATTTAAATCCAAAGGTAATTCTGATAAGATTAAACCTACTTTTAATTGATTTGCTTCAAGTATTTTAATGGCTTCTTTTCGATCAGCCTCTTCATGAAGTCTATTAGATAATTTATCAATAATTCCTGAGATATAATCATAGATAACAATTAATAGTGTCATAAAAATGCCAAAGAAGAGGGCTACTTCTCCACTTAATACGACACCTAAATATACATTTAAGAAGTACTTTAGAATATAGACTACAAATACTACAAAAACTAAAATTTTTAATGTATTTAGTCCTTCATTGAAGATGATTCGATTCAAACTATTTTTTTTCAAAATTGCTCACCATATAAACTTTCAATATCTTCCCATGTAGGCAAGTAAGTACTAGCCGGCAATAAAATCCCATTCATTGCGCTTACTATAATTCTTAGTCGAGCATTGTTGATTTCTTCCGCCAGATACTCTGCAAAAATTTCATATTTCCATTTGTTGAAGTCTTCAACCTTCATTTTTATATCTGGTAAATTCCAATATTCGATCACAGCTTTTGTTAACAGCGTACCGTTATATCCTTCTCTATAAGCTAGGTCCACGTGCCACTGATAGAAGGATTTTAAAATACTTGTATGGTCATCTTTACCACACTGGCCCAAGAGGTTGCTTAGTGATTGCTTCAGTCTATTGATTTCCATATCTAAACATTCAATGATGAAAGAATCTTTGGAAGGGAAAGCCATGTAGAAACTTTGTTTAGCAATTTTTGCTTCAGTGATAATACGCATAATGCTTATATGCTGAAAACCAAACTGATCAAATAAGTTTAGAGCTGTCGTTAAGATATGGTTCCTCTTCTCATCAGATAATGTAAATGTTCTAGGCTGTGAAGCTTTATTTGTCATCAGTGATTTCTCAGGTGTATCTATAAATTTCTACTTTGATTTTGGACTTAACTTAACCTTTCACTTTTAATGTTTTTGGATCAAAGTAAATATGTGGCGTGGATGCTTTAGTAATCAATAGATCATCTTCAAAACGTAAAGGATCTTTAATAAATATCTTATTACGCATATTGGAATCCACAGATTTACCATCAGAGTTATTCACATACAACACTAAGTTATGATCGGAATTTAATATTTCTATTAAATTCTTAGCGAAAAAAATATCACTCTGTGAACCCTCCGAAGATCGTATTTTAGGTAATACATAAAGACGGATAAAAAGAGACAGCAAACCAATCGTTATTGCAATGATATAAACGAAATACCAGTGCTCGTTAAGGAATGTAATCATTAAAGAACCCTCAAAATTGGTTATAATACGGCTTGTGAAGACAAGCCTATGTACATTTTAAAATTAAAAAAGGATAGATAAACAGTTTAATTCCTATAAATACAATATTGGAGCTGCTCAAGAATGATCTTCAATTGCTTGCTCAATAGAATCATATATCTCATCCTCCCTTGTTAAGTCATTTAGCTGTAAGAGTCCTTGCATTTGAGCTAATCTCAATGGGAAATTATTGTTAATGATTTGCTCTTTTTTCCCTAATATTAACCAGCCAGCACAAACCTTTTCTGACTTCATATCTTTAAGTAGTGCTTCCTGAAGATTGTCAATCTGGTACTTCTCTTCAAGTTCTTTTCGTGCCGTAAGATTTTGTGAGAGTCCGGTAAACGCCAGTTCATCTTCTAGCAACTCTAAAGCTTCGTTTAAATTAGTCCGAGCTGTACCCACAGTTTTATGACAAGGGAAAAGAGCATCATCTTTACTCATGTAATTAACTATTTCCCGTACCCTTTCCGGATGTAGATAACCTCCGCTATCTTTTCTAAACGGACAATCCTTACAGGAGGCTTTTAGGGCAAATTTATTGCAAGATTGGGGGGTAGCCATACTAATAGCTCCAACAGCCTGAATTAAGCGGTACAAGCGCTTTTAACAGCATATTATTTGTTTGATCTGACAGTCTTTTCCATAATATTTGGTTTAATGAAGAAAACTTAGAACTAAACAGCTCTATGATCCGCTCGTTTTCACTTGTACGTTTAAAGAAATACACAGCATATTCATGCAAAGAATCATCTAACCGGATAAATTTAATATTGGAATTATCAAACCACTTAAAGTAGTCATCTAATTCATGGAGAGGCGTTATGAACGCTGCATATCGATCATGAAAATTAGCAAGTTGCTCACCTCTAATGACTTTATAAATAAGTCGTGCAGTCAATGGCACTGGTTGATTAAGTCTTAAAGCTATGTATTGAGCTGAAGCAAGATGATGTGAACCATCTTCATTGCTCAAAAATACTTTAGGCTGCCAGCCATACATATAGAAATTGTCAAAAGTTGAATCTGGCGAGTTTACAATCTGGATCCCATTATGAGAGAGCATTAATCTTAACTGTGTCTGACTAATTGTCTCAATATAAGAAGGGCACTCGTTTTCAACAAATTCGTCTATAGATTTATACTTAAACAGGTCAGATTTAGAGTGGCCAAAACCACATAGCTGTGAAATATCAATTGTCAATTTAGGGATATCGTAATCCTGAAAAATTGGATTAAAGCAAAGCTCCAGCTCAGTGACATCATCTGTATAGGAACAAGAAAAATAAGCAAGATGGGAATAAGGGCTTTTACTCTTTATTTTGAAAGATTCAAAACTAAAAATATCAAATAGATAAATTGAGTCTTTATCGACAATATTGATTCTGTTTTCTTGATGCTTCTTCAGTTTACTATAGAGCTCGTGTTTCACTGAAAAAGGAGACAATAAGGTATCAATCATTTCTTATCCTTTTTTATAGAATCCGTGTTTAATTGCAAATTTTGAATTGCTCATGATCTGTACACGTTCAATATCCACGATAATTTTTTTAAATTGCATCTTACAATTCGTATAGATAAAAAATATTGTATTCCCATCTGGAGAGACATTAAATTTTAATGGTCGTGCATAATCCGGTACAAACAGCACTTAAAGCATCACTGCATGAAAGAATAATTGTATTTATCATTGCATTCGTTGGAACATTATTATTTTTTAAAAAAACTAGATCTTTCTTTAAAGCTTGTTGGGCCGGAGCTGGAATTGGACCGTATAAAAAAAGAAACCAAATAAAAGATGTCAATGGTATGGCGTAACCACTTAAATTTACTTTCACTAATATTGAGGTTAAAGAAGTGATCATCACTGCAATAAAAGCACTTGCAACAATCATTACAAACATATCTGAATAAATCGTATCAAATAAATTATTCACATTTATTTTCCTTATTTGAGGCTTTAAGCCTCAAATGTCTGAATTAGGTTTTTTATTGCCGTTTCGTGGTCCACACATGGATTTATATTTGCAGGCAATAGCATGCCTTCTAACATGCTATACACCATCGAAGAAGAGACAAAGGCAGTACAGCATTCTGGAACTTCCATTAAGTCTGAAACTAATTTGAATTTCCATTGTTTATGGGCTTGAATAACTGATAAAACTTCCTCACTCACCTCATTTTCATACACGGCTTTTTGAAAAAGACAGCCATTAAAGTTTTGCTGATTGATATACGCAACATGCCAATTTAACAATGCTTTTAAACGGGCAATGTTTCCCGCTTCAGAAAGTAAAGACAGCTCATTTAAAATAGACTCTTCAATTGTCTTTTGTTCTTCACATAAGCAAGCCTGAATCAACAAAGTCTTAGACGGAAAGTGTTTATAAAAAGTCATTTTCGCAACTTGTGACTCATTGATGATCCGATCTACACCGACAAACTTAAAGCTGTACTGCTTAAAGAGTGATAAAGCGGTATCCAAAATGGTTTTTCTTTTTGAAATAACTTTAGTCATGATTTCAAACTCCATACTCAGTACCGTGAATACTCATCACATAAGCTTCGGTGGGCTGCTTTAAATTCTTGGGCCGAGTTTAACCAGTACAAAGCAACTGCACCAGATGCAAACGAGGCTATTAAAAACAGTGTGGATAAAGAAAAGCCAAAATCAAAAGGGAAGGCGAAGCTTAAGCTTAAAACAGCACCCAATAGAAAACAGATAGCGGTTCTTAAGTGCAGCTTATATTCAAGTTCGAGAAGGCGTATTTTTATAACTATATGAACATCAAGTTGCATATGTTCTTGTGGTGAACGCATGAAGCGGCTCCTTCGACTTTTAGGTCGGAACTGTATTAAAATAATCGTAGCAAGATTTTTATTTTTTGCATATATCTAAATTTTAAAAATCTTGTTTTTTTTGGTATACTCTTTTTAGAGATATAAAATTAGACAATATAATACAGGGTTAAGTTTATGATAAATAAAGCTTTGAGTGTGATTCTAATTTCAAGCGTCTTATCTGGTTGCATGACTACAATTCAAAATTCAGCATCTGGACTCTCAAGAAAACAATTTCTCTTAATCCCGTCTCAAGACTATTACATCGAAGCAAACAAAGGTTATGTTGTTTTAATGAACAATTATAAAAATTCTGGCGCTTTGGATAGAAAACCTGAATTAACAAAAAGAGTAGTCAATATAGCCAAGAAAATTACGGCGCAAGTTCAAGACATTAAACCTGAAACGAATCAATGGACTTGGGAGCTGCATGTAATTAATACCACTACAATTAATGCCTTTTGTGTAGGTCAAGGCAAAATGGCAATTTTTGAAGGTATGATCAAAACTCTTAATTTAAATGACGATGAGATTGCAGCAATCATCGGCCATGAAATTGCTCATGCACTACTTGAGCATGGCCGAGAAAAAGCTTCAAGAAATCTCGTATCGGATTTAGCGTTAGGCCAAATTGGAGGCAATGCTCAGATCTTGGCGTACTTCGGTACAAAGTTAGGATTAACATTACCGCATAGCCGAAGTCAGGAGAGTGAAGCGGATCTATTGGGATTAGAAATAGCAGCCAAAGCCGGTTTTAATCCAGATGCAGCCATTACCTTATGGAAGAAGGTTGGGGACCAACAGAAAGGGCAGAACAATAAACTCTCGCAAATGCTAAGCACTCATCCTATGCCACAAAAACGTATGGAAGACTTGGCATTGGCAGCACCTAAATTTAGACCTTTCTACCTTGCAACATTGCACAAATAAATGTACTTTGTACATCACGCATAAAACTTGTTATTATTGTACAAAGTACATTTAAAATTATAATTAATTTTATTGTTCTTTGTACAATTTATTATTAATTTTTATTGATTGTACTTTGTACATTGAATATAATAATTATATTACCTTAACCGGATATAATTATGACCTCTACAACAAAAAAATTTAAGCTGCATCCCAAATTCATCGTGAATGCCATTGAGCAGCAAGCCAACGGTTTACCTAAAGCGATAGTAGAGTTGATAATGAACTCTATTGATGCAAATGCCACGCAAATAAATATAAAATTATGGTTAAATGCCAAAAAACATCTTCAGTTTGAAATTATTGATGATGGAAAAGGTTTTACCAAAAAATCTATTGATGAATACTTTGCAATGTTTGGTGCACCTCATGAAGAGGGTGATGCTACATACGGAAAATTTCGTATTGGTCGCGGACAGGTCTTTAATTACGCTATAACCACATGGACAAGTAATAACTACCAACTCAAAGTAGATATCTATAAGCCGCTAAGAGAAAAGTCAGACGAAGAACTTGGGTTTACTATTACTAGACTCGCCAAAAAGTTCAATGGATGCAAAATATCCGGTTATATTTATACAAACATTACAGATTCGATGGGTTCTATTACTGAAATAATAGAAGAAATCCAATCAATTATTAAATATGTTCAAATTCCAGTATTCATAAATAAAAATCAAATTAATAAAAATATATCAGATTGTTTAGATTCTGAATGCAAAATCATTGAAGATGATTATGCATATTATATTCTAGATCCGAATTCTGATTCCCTTAAAGTCTATAATATAGGTGTTTGGGTTCCTTATGCCCGTTTTAAAAATGCTATTTTTAAAGGTAGTATTATTTCTAAATCTCAATTCAAGATTACATCTTCACGTAATGAAATTATTGAGGATCGTTGTGAGCTATTTAAAAACATAGAAGGGAAGATCCGAGATGTCGTAGATCCAACCTTTATAAAACTCACCACAATCAATGAGAAAAAAAATAAGAAGCTATCGAGCAAATTAGCTTTAGGTATGCTAGCTAATATTCTAAAAAATCCACTGAAAGATTGCCGGTATGATAAAGAGGCAATATTGATGATGCTCAATACACCTCTCGATGTCTTTACCGACTATAAAGGTTATAAACAAAGCCTTATCGATATTTCAAAATCTAAAGCTATCATGATGCTAATTAGGTCAGATTACGACGTGCTCGTAGTTGAAAAAATCGAAAAGAGAACAAACTGTCTCATCTTGGAGGAAACCTATGATATTTCGCATTTGCAAGGCTATCTCCGCACACGCCTAATTCAAGAGTATATCGATAAGAATGAACAGCCGGATAATGAAAACTTATATGATTATGATTATATGCTTATGAAGCTGTTATCTGAGTTTAAAGATATAGTTGTAGCCTATACCAACTATGAAATGTTCACAGACATACCTCCAGTAACCCTTTTAAATTATAAGGATGAAAAGGAAAAGGTATGTTTTGATCGGAAAATAATTGACCAAAAAGATCTAAATAACGAGCAAACCGGCTTTCTTGAATTTCTAAAAAAATTGAATACTAGTTTTTGTGATGCCTATCCAGATTTTATAAATGATTGTTATGGTAAGCGAGAGATTTTTCTAGGCAAATCAGAGCTAGATAATGCATGGACCAACATGACATCGAATATTGTCTTCGATATAAGGACAATCAGCTTTTACCAGCAGAATTCATATTTAAGATTACTATTAATTTTAATCCATGAGTATGCACATCTTCTCGACGATGAAGAAGGCCATAATTTTGAATTCTATGAACGATTCCATGATTTTGTTATTCGCAATGACTTTATTCCACTTCTGGAGAGCCTAAGTTCATCTAATAACTCCATACATAGTAATTCGAGCTCAACCGCTCCGGATGAAACTGAATTAAAACTTTTAGCAATGATCGATCAACCAACGCCTCAAAATGCGCGAGAACTCTATAACATACTGCATGACTTAAATTATTCATTCAAAGCAGTTGAGGAAGGGAAAAAGAATAAAGAGTTATTCGGATTAAGCTATGACACCTTTAATGCTTGGCTGGCTGATCCTAAGTCTACACGCTACAGAAATCCAAAGCTGCAAACTTGGCAAAGTTTCATTTATGAAACTATAGCAAAGAAAAGAGGCTTTAATGATTTCAATGCAATGGTACTCAGTAATGTCTTCAATTGTGGAACAACTACTAAAGAGAAGGTTTGAAAGATGAAAAAACAAGTTGATAAGATCATTTTAGTACTCTTTGGGATTCAAGAAATCAATATGCTAATTCCCAAAAAGAGAGGAAAAGGGTATTTAAAACAGCCTCTAGGCCATTATGATTGTCCACTTGCTGCCTTAAGTAGAGATATTGGTTTTGATTTTAATGGTTTGGATGGCTACTTAGAAATTCAAACTGGATACCTAACAGATAAGGATAAAGTAGATCTCACTCAACGCGTGGTTGTACCAATAAGTAACTTCTATGATTATAAATGGCAAGAAGTTGATAGAAATACTTTTTTTGAAACTCTCAAAGGGAATATAGCTAGGGTGGATAAGTGAATAATCCAATTAATTACAAAATTGGCAAAATTATTGTCATTTACAGCAATAGAATAGAGTGGCATTATAGATAATCAATAGGTTGTCACTCTAATTTCACACAATTAAATTAGATTATTTACATAAATAGATAAGAGTGACTTGCAAAATTACATTAATAGGCACGAGTGCCTGAATGGTGACTTTTTTATGAAAAAATTGAGTGACGAATACTTACCTGTTAGAAAAGCTCAAACTGTTTATGGGAGTATTTCGGGAAATTATGCCTTTAGAGGTGAGAAAACCATTTGGTTTGAATCGACCCTTGAGCGTGATTTCATACTTAAGCAAGAATTTAATAACAATGTGATTGATGTTATCGGTCAACCTGTAGTTATCCCCTACATCACTGAATTGGGTAACCAATCAACCTACACTCCTGACTTTTTAGTGCAGTTTTCAAGCTCGAATTGTGATGATTTTGAGGATTTTCCTGTACCAATGCTCATCGAAATTAAGCCTAAGAAAAAGCTTGTTGAGGACTGGGATAAGTTAAAACCAAAATTCAGAGCAGCCCATCGTTTTGCTGCTGATAAAGGATGGAAGTTCAAAATTATCAGTGAAACAAGATTATATGTAGGACTTACGCACTATCATTTATAGATTCTCTGTGGTAGCAGATGATTTTTATCGAGAATAAAGTCATCAATGAAGTCTTTGATGATTGGTCTAAATAATTTCTTCTGCCAACGATATACATTTTCAAAGATCCCCTCAAACTGGTTCTTTTGTATCTCGACGTAGGCCATCAAGGCTGAAAAAATATGATTCAAAATCAGTTTAGATCGTCTTACTTGAAACTTTTCAATATGACAAACCTGTTTAATCACTCGGTGATATTGTTCTATTTTCCAATGACTTGAATGTAATTCATGAAAACCCTCAAAGGACAATAAATCATCTTCATCTTGATGCACAATATAAAACCTCTGCTGTTCTTTTAACTGAGTCTTAAATAATTGTACAAAGCCAAAATCTTTGAGCCAGACCACTTGACCCTGATGGAAATCTGGCAATAAACGCAGTTGAAACAATTGTCCTTTTTCTGGGGAAACCTTACGGTTACAGTCGATACCAAACATAAATCGAATACCATATTTTCTTATGGTTTTTAGATTTCCAGTCGATGAATACCAACTATCACCTGTAATAAATTGAATCTTTGCACCCCAACTGAGTACTTCACTTAACATATCCATAAAGTAATCATTCTTGGTTTTACTTTCAGATTTGTCATAAATTCGGAAATTAATTGGAATATTTTGACCATTTTGATCTGTCGCATACAAGGTAATGAGATTAATACCCTTGACGGATCGGTGGTGTTTGCCTGACCAAAAATAGCTAACTAAGTCCATATGTTGACTATATGGTTTATCTAAAACAGTATCATCAATACTGACTATAAGTTTATTATTATCAATATGTTGAATTGCTTCTTGATATAGGTCGTGAGGTGTGTAGTCTTCACGCTCTAGAAAGCGATTTACACTATCATGCGAGATATTATAAGTCTCGGCAAGTTGTGTGCAGCTAATAGAGTTCGGTTCTGTCATGAGAAAGCCCATATAAATGGGTAGAGTACAAGTTGCTGTAGAAGCATTTTTAATTCGTCTGATCACAGATACTTTATAAAGTATTTTAATACTTTTTTGAATCCGTCAATGCGTAAGTCCTAATATGATCAGTATTGGGAAAATATTAATTTCTTAAAAAAATTTAGACGCTCTCATGTAGGTGCCGTTGATCAACAACTATTACTCGATACCCTACAAAAGTTAGGTCAATCAACAATTAATCAATTACCTGCCCATATTTTTAAAGATAAAACCAATGTTCTAAAAGGGATTCACCAAGTTTGGGCACTAGTGGCAAAGCGAATGATTGCTTGTGACTTGTATTGCCCTTTAACGGCTGAAACTGTGATATGGGTTAACCAAAATGATGCGTTTGTGAGGAATATCTAAATGATTGAATCTAATGCTGTCAGTATTGATCGTAGTCGTATCACACTTAAACCCAATGTGGTTGTTGGTTATGAGGGAAACCCTTATAAAATTGTGAATGTTTTAAATGCTAATGACATTGTTATATCAAGTCTTGATTCGGTACGTAGTTTACAGGTCAATTCTAAAAGTTTGACCGTTTTTGAGGGAGAAAATACGCTAACTGAAAACCTAAACAAAGGTGATAAGGATATCAGCAATGAAGCTTGGCAGATTGCTTTACAACGTTATGAGATTATTAAGCCTTTGATTGAGTATTCAACCACTGAACTGGTTGAAAATAGAGCGAATGAATATGATGTAAATCGTTCTACATTGTGGAAGTGGCTTAGAGATTATCGTGAAAATAACTCTCTAATGACGTTGATTCCCAAAAAACGAGGTTGGACAACTGAAAAATCAAGGTTGTCACCTCAAGTGAGCAATATCATTAAACAAGCTATCAATGATGAATATTTGAATGCGAAGAAACCCAGTATTTCCAAAACGATTGAAATTGTAAAAGCAGAGTGTTCTCGGCTTCAGCTTGAAGCACCGCATGAAAACTCTATTCGTAGAAGAATCGAGGCTTTAAATGATTACCAAGTAACGAAAGCACGTCTTGGATCTAAAGCTGCAATAGATAAATTTAAGGCTGCTGCTGGTTCATTTCCAAATGCTGATTACCCTTTGGCATATGTGCAGATTGATCATACACCTCTAGATATTGAAATCGTGGATGACGAGTTTAGAGAAGCGATTGGAAAACCTCATTTAACCTTGGCAATCGATGTTTTCAGTCGGATGATCGTAGGGTATTACCTATCACTAGAAGCGCCAAGTACGACTTCAGTGGCGATGTGTATCGCATCTTGTATTTTGTCAAAAAAACGTAAGTTGATCGAACTCGATATTGATGCTGAATGGCAGGTCGAAGGGATTATGGACTCGGTGCATACAGATAATGGCCCCGATTTTAGAACCAATCACATCAGTAAAGCTTGTCTAAAGTATGGGATTCATTGGGAATACCGACCAATTGGTGGGGCAAGATTTGGCGGTCATATCGAGCGTATGCTTGGTATCGTCAATCTTGAAATGCATGTCTTGGATGGTACAACTTTTTCAAATGTACAGCAGCGTGGGACTTATGATTCCGCTAAACAAGCCTGTATGACATTAAAAGAGCTTGAATACTATATCGTGTATTGGATTACTAAAGTTTATCACCAGAAGAAACATTCCGCTTTAGGAACATCCCCAATCGTTAAATGGGAAGAAGGTGTTTGGGGGACGAAGACGACAGCAGGTACAGGTTTGAAAGAACGTGTATCAGATGAAGATACCTTGTTTATTGATTTTCTACCTGAATTTGAAGCGACTATTCAGCGTACAGGGGTGCAAAAAGATAACTTATTCTATTTTGCCGACTGTTTAAGACAATGGGTTAATTCTATTGATCCAGAGGACAATAATCGAAAGCGCAAAAGAAAATTCTTGTTTAAACGTGATCCGAGGGATATTTCACAGATTTGGTTTTATGAGCCATATTCTAATACCTATTTTAAAGTACCTACCGCAAAGCGAGAGATACCACCGATTAGCTTATTTGAATATAAGCAGGTTCAGAACTATCTCAAAAGTGAACGTCAGGATGTTCAGAATCAGGATGAGATTTACAAGGCGATTTTGCATCTACGTGATCAACTTAATCAGGCTAGAAGCTTGACTCGAAAGCAACGTCGCTCAAACCAAAGAAAAAAGGAAAATGCAAAAGCCATTACTCAGCTTTCCGAACAGAATCAGTCTAAAAAGGCTGTAGTTTCTGAAAGTCTTCAGACAAGTGATGATTTGTGGAGTACTCCTTTAACTGCATTTGACGATTTAAGGTGATGCAATGGAAAAATATGAACATCTTGCAGAGCATGTACTTGAAATCATGCAATTAAGCGATAGTGAACGGATTGAGACATTATTTACTGATAGATGGATTGGCTATAAGAAAGCCATTACCATCATGAACACATTGACCGATATTTTGAATCGCCCTAGGAAATTAAGACCTGAATGCTTGTTGATTGTTGGTGACTCCAATATGGGCAAAACAACTATCATTCATGAGTTTGCTAGACAGTATTATACAAAAACCGTAAGTGATGCTGACATGGATTTATTGTCCGTAACTAAGCCAGTTTTACCGATACTTGCTCCAGCAAAAGCCAATGTTAAAGAACTCTATATTAATATTTTAAATCACTTCTTTGTGCCATTTCGGGCAAGTGATCCTGAAGCCAAATTACGAAATCAAGCCGTACACTTGATGCGTAAGTATGAAACAAAAATGTTGATTATCGATGAAATTCATAATTGTCTGACAGGTTCAGCCAAATTGCTTCCCGAAGTCATGAATACGCTCAAGAACCTCAGCAATGAATTGAGTCTGAATATCGTAGGTGTTGGTACTCGTGAGGCAATCACCATACTGCATACTGATCCGCAATATGCCAGTCGCTTTGATGTGGTGAATTTACCTAAATGGGAACTCAATCAAGATTTTTTAAGATTATTAGTCAGCTATGTTCGACTATTGCCGTTAAAAAAACAGTCTAATCTTGCATCCAAAGAGATTGCTACGTTGATTTTTGAAGTGTCAGGTGGAAATTTAGGGGATTTAAATCGATTACTGGTGGAGTGTGCCAAAGAAGCCATTTTACAAGGTGATGAAGAAATTACCTATGACATCGTACATAAGTTTAAATGGCTTAAACCTACGGAGGGTTTAAGAAATATTAGAAATATAAATCTCAGCCTGAGTTAATTTTGCGAAATCATTATAGGGAGGTAGAGATGAGTCAACCTGAACAATGTTGGTATATCAGAACTCCCATTCAGCAAGGGGAAATATTTTCATCTTGGTTGATCCGTTCAGCCTTAGATGTAGGTTGCTCACCTATGGTTCTCATTGAGGCTTTATGGGGGAAATGGAGAGCTTTAACGATTGATTTAGACAAAGGAGTAGATGCCGAAAGATTCGATGCTCTGTTATCTCATAGTATGGAGTCAAAACAGAAGATACAGCAATCGATGTTGAGTAGCGTCGTTTCTCAGATACAGCCAAATTATGATTCAAATCAAAATATCCCTTGGGTTTTATCCTTGGGCACACGAAACCGCTCAAATACATCAGGTCGGCAAGTATGTGTTGAATGCCTGAAGAGTCATGAAAATCCGCCTTATTTGCGCTTAATGTGGCGTATTGGGTGGCATTGTAGTTGTGTTGAGCATCAGTTAAGTTTAATTGACCATTGCCCTGAATGTGGTGTGACGATCCAACCATTTAAAGCCGATATGGAACATGGTTGTTTAGCGATCTGTACGACATGTGGCTTTGATTTAAGGCGTTGTGAGGAAAGCAAAAACATCAATTTAAATGCTTTAAACTTCCAAAATAAAGCAGAGCAAGTCTTAAAACAAAAAATTGGTTTTTATAATCAATCCCCAGTGACTACTCAAGTATGGTTTGAAATTGCTCGTTCATGGCTCAGTGAGATTAGATTTTTGGTCAATACGCCCAATAAAAATGTGATTCAATTATTTGAAAGTTTTGACGTAAATTTACATCTTTCACATCCAGTTACCCCATTAGCATTTGAATATCTGAGTACTCAGGAACGAATAGTTTTGCTTTCAATGTTGGATCAGATTATGGATATTCCATGTGACTTATTGGTACAACGATCAAAGGAATATGGAGTAAGTCGTGCAAATTTTTGGGACAAGCGCAAGAAGTTGCCTGTTCAGCTTCAACAGATGAAAGATTTAATGATTAAGCCTACAAGACGTTATCCTGTCTCTCGTGCAGCAATAACTGTTACTAAGCCAAAATCTAAAGCGACTGTACAACGTCAATGGTTAAATTTATTAAGAAGAAGCAATAATAGTGGAGCGATGCATATTGACTGAAAATGTTATTGAACATGACTGTCATGGATGCAACCAGTCTGTTTCTTTTATAAAAAAACGATATAAAGGCAAGAAATATTGTTCGACTTGTTATGCCCGTATCTTTAAAAAGCGATTATGCCCAAGTTGTGGTGACTTTGCCCGACTCCCTAGAGATGATGAACAAGCCATTTGCAATGAATGTATAAAGAAACAACCCTGTATTCGATGTAATCAGACAAATAAACCAATAGGTAAGCTGACCGAATATGGTGTGGTGTGTAATAGTTGTTCCGTGTATTTTAGACCCATTGAGCCTTGTGAACGATGTGGTACGCCATCACAAAAATTGACCCGAATTTCACCATTTAATGATGATCTACGGGTATGTCCAAAATGTGCGACACGAGATTATGAGACATGCCCATCATGCCAGAAACATCGCTTATTGGAGTCTGATGTATCAGGACAAAGAACGTGTAAAAAATGTAGAGATAAGCCTCAGAAATCCTGTAAAGCATGTCATTGTATGATTGCAGCAGGTTGTGCTGATTTATGCGATGATTGTTATTGGCATCAAAATTTATGGAATAAATTTGATCAAAATCAGAAAGTATTTGAGTCTAGTGACTTAAAACAGCAGTATGAAAACTATATAGGCTGGTTAGAAAAGAAAGTTGGATCACATAAAGCTGCATTATATATAAATAAACATACCCATTTCTTTATTAAAACCGAAATAGATTGGAATCAATCTGTGCCTACTCCAAAGCAGTTATTAGTAAGGTTACGAAGTAGTGGGCTTAGAAAATTTGAATTGGTGATGCAATGGCTTGAAGAGGTGCATGACATTCGAATAGATATGGATAACAAAAAAAGTTGTTCAGAACGAGATCAGATGGAAAAGCTTGTGCAACGTATTTTGCAACCATCTTTGGCTTATGATGTTGTACTGGAATACAAAAATAAATTAGAAGAAAAAATCAAACGAGGTGAGACTTCAATACGTTCAGCGAGGTTGGCTGTAAAGCCTGCTGTGGCGTTGATGCTGTCAATGGAGGGAGAAAGTGCTCAATTACCAAATTTGGAGCATGTCAAAGCGTATCTTGCTGAATATTCTGGTCAAGCTGCGGCGCTCACTGGATTCATTAACTTTTTAAATGAGAATTACGGTGCTTCCATTGATTATTTAAAATTAAAAAAATCTGATTTTTTAAAGACTAAACAAAAGAAAAAACTAGAAATGGAACTTATTGCACTTACCCAAACTGATTTAAATGACAGTGAACTTATCTTAAGTTGGGTCAGAAATGGGCTTAGGTATTTTCATCAACTTCCTTACATAGATGCTCTAAAGATTAAAACGGAAATGATTACTGAGATTGAGGATGGTTTTACTGTTGTGCTTAATGGGCAATATTATTGGTTGCCAAAAACACAATAAGTTGAAGCACTTAAAATAATGATCAGCGAGTTAGCTGATCATTATTATTGAGATTTCAGCAGATTATTTTAGTAATTGTCACACCGATCATTAATGAAATATTAAAAGACGCGCTGAAAATTCTGAGATAGTAGTATGTGAGACCTTTATAGAGTAGATTTCCATGTGTTAATTAAGTTATCACCACCACCTAAAAAGTCACCTAATGAAGCTTTAAATGCTGTGTTTACACAATAAAGTTTTAAACTCATAAAGATGAAAATCAATAACTTATAACAAAAACAATTGAATAGATTTACATTATAGTTCTAAACTCAATCAAACATAAGTTTAGAACTATATGCAATTTTTGACATAATAGATTTAAACTCAGACTAATAATTAGCCCAAATATCATTAATCATGTATTGGTTTGAAGTTTCAAATAAAACACAAACCAATAGCTTATGTTTTGAAATCTTTTTAGCGTCTGAAATCGCTTTTTGTGGTTCATCATATATCATCGCTAATTCAGGTGTCCGAGCATAAGCAACTGAAAAAGAAATATTATTGTCATTAATTGCAGCTACAAATTCATCTTTTTCAGGTAGATGGATAACATAACCTTTTACTGTACTTTCTTTTGGTAAGCCTAGTTCAGCTAGAACTTCTGCTACACTTCTTTCAGTTCCATAAAAATCATCTTTTTGTTCTTGAGCTTGCTTTACTCTTTGCTCAAGTGTACCCCTTTGTTTAGCTTGTCCCATTTATTCAACCTTTTGGTTTACAAATATATTGTTTAAGTTTAGAACATTAATGTCTAGTTTACGACCTGATTGTCAAACTACAAATGCATAACGTAGAACAATCACATTAAGGCAATCGCCTATCAATTGAGTAGGCATATCGGATATATCATCTAAATTGATAGATGTTCTTAAATGACAATCACACAAAAAAAGTTTAATAATTTCAGAATGTTCATTATTTGCTATAACCATCTCTGTTAATTTTAAAAGAGAATCTACGCCTTTTCGATAAGCTTGTTCATGAGATACACCAAAGTATGAGGATATTTTTAACAGCACATTTTCGGAACAAGAAACATTTAGAGTTGGGCTTATTAACATCGTATTCATATTTATGATTCCTTTTATAACTTATTAAAAATAAAGGGATAGATCAAAATTCTACCCCTTCATGAAATTATCGTAGTAACAGGACTGGTTTATTAGCGCTTGTGATCACTTTTGTGGTGGTGCTGCCAATAAAAAATTGACGTATCTTTGAATGACCATAAGCCCCAACCACAATCAAATCGATTTGATGCTGTTCAGCGTAATTGATAATTGCCTTATCAACTTCACCATCCAACGTATTCGAGGTGATATTAAAACCTTGTGATTCAAGTTGCTCTTTTGCCCAAGAGAGCTGATTTTGCATTTCACTATTCGGATTTCCGACATAAACCAAATGTACTGCAAGACCTTTAAGTAATGGACTTGACGCAATGCGTTCAACACATTTTCTTGCAGTCTGACTTCCATCAAAAGCAATTAAAAAAGACTTAGGTGGACTAAATGGTGCAGACGTTATTAATACGGGTTTATGAAGGGCACGAACAACATTTTCAATATGGGTTCCAATTTTACTGGAATCATGCTCGGTTTCATTCCCATGCTTACCCATAACAAGAACTCTAATGTCGTCTTCCATTCCCATGATTGTTTCTAAAACACTGCCATGGCGTTGAAAACTTTGAGCATCAATAGAGAACTTCTCCAATAAATAGTTCTTTGCTTCCCGAAGAAGAATCTGGCCATGCTCTAGCTCGATTTTTCCCTTACGTTCTTCGAGTTCAACCAATTCTTTGAGCAAGGTTTCTCGACTTCCTAGACCAATTGCACCACTTAAATCTTGTGGTGCTTTTGCTTTTGGCTTATCAATGACATGCAATAGTTTAATAGGTGAATTAAGTTTATCGCTAAACCAAGCTGCATAATCACACACAGTATTTGTTACTAATGATCCATCAATACATGCAATAATTTTTGACATAACTAATCCCTCTTAGTGGCTATTTAAGCGATCTAAAGCATCTGGCTTATCATGGATACCAAACTTATCGACTAATGTTTTACTAGCTTCATTCATTCCAATAAGTTCGACTTCTGTTCCTTCACGTCTAAACTTAATGACCACTTTATCTACGGCAGCAACCGCAGAAACATCCCAGAAGTGTGCCTGACTGACATCAATCACCACTTTTGAAAGTGCCTCTTTGAAATCAAATGCAGAAGTAAATTTATCTGCTGAACTGAAGAACACTTGACCTGTTACCGTATAAGTACGTGTGCTTTCTGATTCATCAAATACAGATTGAATCGCCATATAGCGTTCAATTTTATTGGCAAAAAATAATGCAGAAAGAAGAACACCGACTAATACACCATAAGCCAGGTTATGTGTGGCAACAACTACGACGACTGTAACGATCATCACGATATTGCTAGAGAGAGGATATTGGCGGATATTGCGTAGAGAATCCCAGTTAAATGTTCCAATTGATACCATAATCATGACAGCAACCAGTGCAGCCATTGGAATGGCTTTAAGCCAGTCACTGATAAACACCACCATAATTAACAGAAAGACCCCTGCACTAAATGATGATAAACGGGTACGTCCACCAGATTTCACATTAATAATGGATTGACCAATCATGGCACAGCCTGCCATTCCGCCTAAGAAGCCTGAAGCGACATTGGCAACACCTTGCCCTTTACATTCTCGGTTTTTATCACTGGTGGTATCTGTTAAATCGTCGACAATTGTTGCGGTCATCATGGACTCAAGTAAACCCACGGCTGCCAAACCTAGTGAATAGGGTAAAATAATAGCTAAAGTTTCAAGATTTAAAGGAATATCAGGAAGCAAGAAAATTGGAAGCGTATCCGGCAATTGCCCCATATCACCGACAGTTCTTACATCTAAACCAATGAATAAGGCAAAGAGCGTAAGTAGGACAATACAGATGAGGGGAGAGGGTAAAAGTTTCCCTATCACTGGGATATAGGGAAATAGATAAATAACCGCTAAACCACCGATTGTCATCGCATAAACATGCCAAGTGACGTTGGTAAGTTCAGGCAATTGAGCCATAAAAATTAGAATAGCCAAGGCATTTACAAAGCCAATAACGACTGACTTTGATACAAAACGCATCAAGGCTCCTAATTTTAGATAGCCTGCTAGGATTTGAATAAATCCTGTCAAAATTGTGGCTGCTAATAAATATTGCAGACCATGCTCTTTAACCAGTGTGACCATTAATAAAGCCATAGCACCAGTTGCAGCAGAAATCATACCAGGACGACCGCCCACAAAAGCAATCACAACAGCAATACAGAATGAAGCATATAGCCCCACTTTAGGATCAACGCCTGCAATAATGGAGAAAGCAATTGCTTCAGGAATTAGAGCCAAAGCAACAACAATACCCGCAAGAACATCCCCGCGAATATTGGAGAACCATTGTTCTCGAATAGTGGATAACATGAAAATAGCCTATTTTTTTAAATTTTAGGAAAGGCTAGTGATGTGATATATACAACACACAAGCGACTACACCACATCACTAGACAGTGATGAGTTATTTACAAAAAGATGGGTAAATAAACTAGGGTGGAGTCAAAAGCATAAGTGTGTGAATACGAATAGAAATTTAAATTGAACTGTTAGTATAGGCGAACTGAACGAAAATTTCACTCTTTTTTATTTCGCAAATTTATAGAAAACATGAAATACCAAGTAATTTCATGAACATATGATTGTATAAAAAATATTCTTTAATTAGGATTTGTCCTTCTGTAAGCTTATGAATAAATTTTTAAAGCGATTTTTCCATTCATCTGGTGTTGCGTATAAATGTTTTATTGCAATCATTTTATGAATGAAACTATCACAGTAGAGTGCCCATTTTTTTATTCCCTTGGCATTTTCTAGTTCAATACAGATTTTTTTAATTTGTTCGCTTGTTAACTTATTCTGAGTAAAAATAAGAAAGGCACAAAATGCTTCATGATTTTTATTTTTATGTATATCGATGAGATAGGAAAATCCATTTTGATCTTTTAAGTCTAATTTTAAGAACAATAATTTTCGCCCTTTATCATAATCAATCCATGAGGGATGCTTGGGTTCAGGCACAAGTTTTTTGATTTGAAGCAAATTAATACTCGCTATCATTTCACCATGTTCATTAATTGCAGACAGATGTTCCAGAGGAGAACCCATTTCAGAAGCAAGTTCTTGGAGAGATTGGATAATGTATTGAATGTCAAAACGTTCATCTCTGCTAGGTGGTGTATCTGTCGTTTCAGATTTTTTGATCTTAGTATTTTGATTACCATAGGGTTCATCAGAAGATGTTTCAACCTCTTCTGATTTATCTGAATAAGGTTGATTAGATGCTCCGACTTCAATTGGATCATCGGTTGGTTCATTAAAAGAATACTTCAGAATACCTTGTGTATTTCCAGTTTCCACCTCAGAACGCTTACGATATTCACCGCTTGTTCTTGATGGTGGTTTTTGAGTATTGATGTGCTCATTCTTATTTTGACTTTTTTCACGAGGTCTAGGATTTTTCTCATCAGGCTTTGAAATTGTATTGGTCAGGTCTTTGTTGACATCAATCATGTGATCGTTAATAGGATCAAATTTTTTCACTCTAGTGATAAAAAAACGAGTCTTATTGTCATCTAGCCAAATTCCTTCTGCTTCAAGGAAAAGCTTTGTGGGATGTGGTGGAAACACAATGGGATACCTTTTGCCTGTACCCTGCTGAAGATGATTAAACTCGGTAATTTCCATACTTCGTTGAATTTTATCAACTATCGTTTGCACATATGGGTTTAAGGCAAGATTAGCAAGAAAAATAATTGCAGTCTCGCCTATATCTTCATATGGCTTTCTGATTTTAATTTTATATTCAACATTATCGTCCACAATTTCTGTTGTATAAGATTCTAAAAAACGATTAATGATGGATTGACTCGAAGTTCCTAATAAAAGTCCCCTAATATCCTTCCGATTGACGAATAAGCTATGCAATACATGAATTGATGATGTGATGACTTGAGTTCCATCATTGGAATGCATTAGGCAATGATTCACTTTGCGATATGAATCATTGGTATATTTGGTAAATGGATAGCCTTGAAGAACATAATCAACTTTATTTGGGAGGAAATAGTTTTTTAAAGGAATGTAGTAGTCAGAAGTATTGGGGATTCTGTCCGTAAGTTTTATATTCTTAGGTTTATTATTGGTGAAGTCGAAAGAAAATCGTTTTGTAATGAGTTTTCCTGAAAACCGATAGGATTGATCGGTTAAAACATTTCCATCCCAAATACTGCCATGTTGAACAGCATCAAGATCAAGTACGGGAACAAGGAATGTTGAGCACTTATCTAAAAATAACCATTGATCACTTTTTCTAATCTCAATTAATAACACTTCAACAAAAGGATTAGTTGAATCGTTATCTTCGTTTCTAACAAGTCCACCATATCTATAAACCACTCGACTAATATTATCGTTTGGGAAGCAATCAATAGTCGTTATTTTGTCATTATTAACAGGCATATATTTTTACAAAATGAAAAATTAAAGCATATAGATAATATACTTTTTATTCTTGCTCTAGTTTATTTGTGTAAACTCTGATTTATTTGTGGAACTGACAATAGTTCTAGCTTTTTGGCGTGTCTCGGAATTGTTAGGTTCATAATCTATAACTTTTTAAATAGTATTTTTATTAAAATTCTTTTGGATCCTACTGAATATATCTATACATGTAAATGCTGCAATGGCATCGTTAATAAAACTAAAGATTAGAAAAAAGGCTCATCATAATGAGCCTTTTCTTATATTATTTCTTTCTTTTATTATCAAGGTGCTTACCGAATGCAACCATTGCTTCGTTGTTTAATTTATTAAACTTATATTTATAAATCAAATAATTAATAGTAAAAAATATTAAACAAGCCAGCATAATAATAAATAAGGGTTTATGAATCAGTATATTTAGGGGAAGGGTGAGATTAAAAGCAATAAAGTAGAATAAAATAAAATCCGCAACTATTAATGCACAAAATGCAGTTATGCAAATAATTGTATGCTGCCTTCTTACTACTGCCAATTGATCTTTTTCATCTTCAGCATCTTTTGAGTCTATTAAGATTTCCATAGATTTCTTAAAAGAAATCTGCTCAGCAATATTTCTTAGTGAGGTGAATAAAACTGCCAAAAATAATATTGCAGCCCAACAATAAGAATTAAATATTTTAGTTGGTGAAGTATCATTTAAACTCAAAGTAATTGCTGAAATTATGATCATAACCATAAATATAAACAAAGAAAGTACTCCAAGAATAGAAAATACTTTTTCGTATTTATCCCACTTCTTCGCTTTCTCGTATTCAGCTAAAATTTTAGATTCTGAATTATCCATTTTTTCTCTACTTATAAAGTTTAATCTTTTGAAACGCCGCCAACAATTGTGACAGGAATTAATAAAAAATCATAACGTTCATAACGACCTTTCTTACCATACCAGTAAAGGTGCCAATGTGATTTTCTTAAATGTGGCTCTCTACCAGATGCTTTTCCTTCAGCTTTGGCCACTTCAATTTCTTCGTATAATTTAGTTAATTTCCTAGCTGTTTCAGATCCAATTTTAAAAGTCTTATATTTGCCAGCTTCAAATAAACGCTTTTCCTTCTTAATCTCAACAAATTGTACCGGCTTATTGGTATCTGGAGTTAAAGGAGTCACTTCAGGTTTTGATTGACTAAACCATAAAACAAGATTGATTAATTTTTTCTGTATTTTAAGTCTTTCTTTCAGATCTGAAGCCATTGTTTCTGGATCATAGTCTTGTTGAAATTGGTCCACAAAATTTGTGAGGCTTGCTTCAATATCTTGGTCCTCATTCAACATAATTGCAATTGTGCGTGGCATACCATCATCAAGGTACATTGTTGAAACTAAAAGGCGGTCGCCACAAAGCTCAGTTACACAGAATAGAACACCCACAACTTGTCTATTTTCGAATGTAAGACCCTTAGCATTATCAGTCTGAATGTATACACACAAATCGGGAAGGTTCAAAATATGGTTTGGTATAACCCCATTAAAGCCGGTCTTAATTAACTCATTAATTACTATGTCTTCGAACCGGTATATATTTTTTGTGAGCATCCAATTTCCTAGAGTTACAAGCTCTCCAGTGGTCACAGGCAGACGATCAAGCAATTCCTTTGGAATATGCTCACCAACCTTTATATTTGCCGCCCATGCTGGAACAGTAGCTTTAACTCCGAAATGCCCCATGACATTTTTTAAAGCTTTTTCATATACACCACTAACCATATTATTTTTGAATGTTGGTGGAAGTGGGTGAGGATCCGCGCTTCCATGTATACGTTCATGATCAGCATCAAGCGCGGCATAAATCCAATCATCCCAAGTTATCAGTAGATCAATTTGTTCTTTCTTATCTTTACGTCTTTTTAAGTTTTCAATCGCTCTCTTTTCAATTTTCTTTACCAATTGCGGCAAATTAATTTTCATGTGATTTAAGCGCGTTGTAACCACTTTTAAAGGGATCTGGAACTCAGAATTAAGGCTGGCCATAAATAATACAAAATACTTTAAATTAAAAAAGAGACACTATAATTATAGTGTCTCTCGTATTGATATTAAAAGGATAAACGAAAATTACTGAAAGCTGCGGCCAAAGTCATTTTCTGATTTCTTTTCCTTTTCTGCATCTAATTTTTTCGTATTATTGAGAGCCGGATGCAAGTCAGCTAAAAACTCCATCACTTCATCCGCATTTTTTGATTCATAGAAACGAACCATTTTTTGACGGAAGTCAATTGCCTTATCAGCCGGTATGCTAATAGCATCTAAACCAGCACTCATCAATACTCCATTCATCATAAGGTGAGCTGTTCTTTTCTCACCTTCAAATGTGAATTGGTTGAGGCTTCCATAAAGGAATGTAGCAATACCTTTTTCTAGTGGGTTCTTGAGTGAGTTGATATGATCAAACCCTTCTTGCATGAATTTATTTAACGCCGGAGCATCTTCTTCAGTTTTCATCGGTCGATGGGTTCTAAAGTGTCTAATTCCTACATCCGGAGTAAATGATTGTTCAACTCCTTCGCCACGTAGAACACCAGCTTCAATCGATTCACGATCTGCAACAATTCCATTGACTTTTAAATATGTAGATTTATTTAATGCAAAATTTCCATTACGAACCATATTTACCAGTTCATTTGACGCATCAATTAAATTTAATACTTGTCGCTGGTCCTTAACACTGTGTCCACCTACAGTGGTGCCATTTATTAAAGATGCTACATCATCAAGCTTATGTGAATTACCAGCTACCGCAGCAGAGTTCGCTACATGTTCAACAAAATTCTTTCGATAATTAGCAACAACTGTTTCTCGATGTTGAGGTTGAATATCATTAGCCAGCAGTCTAGCGTTATACTCGAATCCAAGTTTCTCTTTAGTATTTGACATAGTTAAATCTTCATTAGTATTTGAAATTTTGGTTGCTTGATCCAATCCAAGATAATCAGTGAGCTGCTTCTCATAAGCTTTAATGGCCCAATCCGGAACATTGTTGTCAATCGCAGTAATTTTCCCGTACTCTAATTTAAATACTTGCTGATGAGGCCTATCTCTCACGCTGTTATCAAGTACAAAAGTCAAATCTGCATATTGAGTAGCTTCAGCAACTAAGGGTAGTACACGCTCATATCTAGCTTTTACCTTATCCTCATCAACATCATGACCACCTTTACGAACTCGATCTTTAATACGATCAAGTGCGATATCTGAGTTTTCTAAATGGATGTGATACAGGACTACGTAAAATCCCTTACTCTTAGCTTCCTTGATGAGATCAACTTTAGAAGGATGCGAAAAAACTGTTTCAGCAATAAAAGAACGTCCTTCATCTAAATGTTTTTGACGTTCAGCTTCAGCCCATTTCTGAGCTTCGCGTGCATGGGTAGGATTGGTATTATCAAAATGACCAAAGTGTTGTAATTGCCAAACATCAGCATTAATAAAATTTATATCAAGATTTAAACTATTAAATTTTGGAATTATCACATTGTCTATCAGAGTGGATTTACCAGCTCCATTACCACCAGCAACTATCACTGCATACTTGGTGTCTAGTTCATTTTTTTGTGTCATTTAATTTATATCCAAACTCCTAGAACGTTCTTCAGTATTTGCGTTCTCATCTTGAGCATCTAAGGCATCTAGAAGTTGACGATCTTTACGTAAACGCTCACGCAACTGATCATAGACAGGATGAGTATCAGGACATTTATTTGCTTCAAACATTTGATCACCAAGATCTTCAAGCACTGCTTTAAGAGAAATCTTGTTCGATTGATCAACAGAAAATTTGCTATTCATAAGCACCACCATAAGGACAGGTCTTGCGATAGCTATATTTTACCACTTATTTTGTTTAAACGTATATAATATCATTACAGTTTGTTAATAGGATTTATTAATGCTAGACAGAGAAATACTTCTAAAAAAATGGTTAGATGAATATTTATTAGCAAATAAATCTAATGAAACAATATACACGCTTAAAAATAGTTTAAATCTATTCTTTGAATATACCAATTTAGCATTAGAGGAAATCGAAGCATCAGATATTAGAACATTTATAGCTTATAGAGCTCAAAATGGAGTAGGAGTTTCTACACTAAAAAAAAATATCTCTGCTATAAGAACATTTTTCCATTATTTAACTAAAGAAAAATTAATTAATTTCAATCCAGCAGAAGATATTAAAATTAAAAAAAGTAGTAAAGTTTTACCTAAATTTCATGAAGTCACAGTAATAAATGAAGTATTAGATTCAAATAAGAATTTAGAATTTGAACGACCATCAAGCACAGTTATTTTTAAAAGAGACTTAGCACTAATTGAAATAGCATACTCATGTGGTTTAAGACTTGAAGAAATACACTCATTACAAATAGAAAATGTAGAGGTAAAACGCAAACAAGTAAGAGTTACAGGAAAAGGAAATAAAACTCGTATTATACCTTTGGGTTCAAAAGCTATTGAAGCGTATCTAGAATGGTTGCCTTTAAGAGAAGAAATTATGAATAAAGATACCAATCAAAAACATAATTATGTTTTTGTCACCACAACTGGAGCTCAACTATCAAGAGTCCAAATAAATAAAAGAATTAAAAATGCTTTTAAACTTGCTGGTTATCCAATTCAATCCAACCCACACATGTTACGCCATTCATTTGCAACTCATCTAATAAATAATTCTGTAGGTATTCGTGAAATTCAGGAAATGCTGGGCCATAGTAATTTGAATACTACTCAGATCTATACAGATCTGGACCATACTTCAATGACAAATGTTTATATGGATACACATCCAAGAGCCGTAAAAAATACTGAAGGTGAGAACTAAAAAGTTAAATTTTCACAATAAGTAAGAACTAGATAAGGATAAAGTTTCATAATTATGTTAAATGGAGTAGATTTCTTAGTTTGAAACAACTTAAAGCAGACTAGATACTTAACATTGATTAAAAATAGTTCTTGCTTTGTGAGCGGTCACAATATAAAATTTATAATAACAATATGTACAATAATGCCTATGAGCTGAGGTTAAAAATGAATGAAGTTAAAGCATATAAATTAACTGTTGAGAACGTTGAATTGTTTGAAGAAATTGAGCATGAGGTACTTTTTCAAACAACTATTAAAACTAAAAAATCAATTTTGAATTATTTGACGCCTGTTTCAACATTGGCCACATTGCTTCAGAGACATAACATCATACTTCCGAAAGGTATTTTTTTGGGAAGCATAATTGAAATCTATGATGAGGAAGTTGAGCCTCGTGTCATTATCGGACATGAAGGTTGTGACTTTGGAAATGTTAAGACAGTTCGCCAGTTAGAGATCTACTGGGAAGAAGTGGCATTTTAATTCCGGAATAAATAAAAACTTAATATCATTAGGAGACTTAGATTAATGAAAAATTCAGTTAGTAATAGTTATATTGTTCAAGCTAACGGCGTAAAAGTTGTTAAGGCAGATGTAAATTCTATAGTAACCACGAATAAAAGAATTCATGTAGGTGATGACACTCCCGCTTTCGCTTTTTATGTGTGTGGTTTTTGGGACAGTATTGACCAATTTGAACGTTATGGTATGACACCGCATGTAACATTGTATAAAACCGAGTCTGAGGTGAAGGAATACTGCAAAGGCAAAGTGGTGTCTTATCGCGAGTATTACGCAAATTCGGAAAAAGAAGTTGATGATCTAATTGCAACTAATAGAATGTCACATGAAAATCACGCACGTTCATTAGCTGAATTGTTCTGATCGCTACTCCACATCCTTTTGGCCAAAGTTATTAACATTATTTCAGGTAGATTATGGCAAGCACAGCAGCAGAGCGTAAAGCAAAACAACGCCAAGAAATGTTAAAAAAAGGGTTCACGCGTAAGGATCTTTGGTTATCAAAAGAAAGTTTAGAGGTAATAGAAAAATTTAAATCAGAGCATAAATTGAGCTCAAATGATGAAGCAATTAATCTTTTACTAAAAACAATTGTGGTAATAGAAAAATTCAAATCGGAGCATAAATTTAACACTATAGATGAAGTAATTAATCTTTTCTTAAAATCTCTTAATGAGTGCAAATAATTTTTTAATAAATGCATGATTCTAAATAAAAGAACATGCTCTAATTTAATTGTCATATCTAGGACTAAACTATGAAATATTCAAAGTTATGTATTCTTATCTCCACAAGTCTTTTCATTACTGCTTGTTTTGACTCAGGCACCTCCGAATCAGAATTGTCATTTACAGCAATAGAATAGAGTGGCATTATAGATAATCAATAGGTTGTCACTCTAATTTCACACAATTAAATTAGATTATTTACATAAATAGATAAGAGTGACTTGCAAAATTACATTAATAGGCACGAGTGCCTGAATGGTGACTTTTTTATGAAAAAATTGAGTGACGAATACTTACCTGTTAGAAAAGCTCAAACTGTTTATGGGAGTATTTCGGGAAATTATGCCTTTAGAGGTGAGAAAACCATTTGGTTTGAATCGACCCTTGAGCGTGATTTCATACTTAAGCAAGAATTTAATAACAATGTGATTGATGTTATCGGTCAACCTGTAGTTATCCCCTACATCACTGAATTGGGTAACCAATCAACCTACACTCCTGACTTTTTAGTGCAGTTTTCAAGCTCGAATTGTGATGATTTTGAGGATTTTCCTGTACCAATGCTCATCGAAATTAAGCCTAAGAAAAAGCTTGTTGAGGACTGGGATAAGTTAAAACCAAAATTCAGAGCAGCCCATCGTTTTGCTGCTGATAAAGGATGGAAGTTCAAAATTATCAGTGAAACAAGATTATATGATCAGTATTGGGAAAATATTAATTTCTTAAA
>PVMJ01000222.1_pt1:0-152500 | contig 154002 bp, 144 predicted proteins | sample 1853361 | NCBI WGS metagenome assembly PVMJ01 (sample SAMN08533506, study PRJNA380276) | Synthetic metagenome, whole genome shotgun sequencing project. | isolation source: mock microbial community containing genomic DNA from 20 ATCC strains | collected 2017 | reverse complement strand
TTCCATTAATTAATAGATATTTTTCATTTACTCCAATTAATCTGAATCCACATTTAGTTAATACATTTTTGGATTTTTTGTTATTTATCAAAGCTGATGCTTCTATTCTATGAAGACCACATTCTTTAAACGCATAATTTAGTAGCAGTTTTACACTCTCTTGCATATAGCCATTCCCCTGCTCATTTTCATCTATTGAATAACCTAATATGCCATTCTTCAACGATCCATATATAATTCGTGAAAGTTTTATCTTTCCAATCAATTTTTCTTCTTTAAAAATACCCAAATCTACACTTGTTCCATTCAAAAATTCCTTATAACTCTTATTTAACAATTTTCTTTGTGTCTCAACTGTGTAGAAATCACTATCTCTACTTGGTTCGAAAGGAGCCAAGTAATTTTTATTTCTTTTATAATAATCCAACATTTCTTGAGCATTGCTAGGAGTCAGATTTCTAAGAATTATATTTTCCCCTTTTAATTCCACTAATGAATACCTGCACATTTGGTCATATTCAATTCTAGTTATACCAAATGACAGTTCATCAAGATATTCACCTTGAAAATATTCATTTTCATTAAATATTCCTTCTAGAGTAAAACCTAGATCTAAAAATGCAGTTAAGTCTATTTTTTCAAGAACTTTTATGTTAACCTTAAAAATATTCGAATCTTTAAATATTCCCTTTAATATAAGCGATAGTGTATCACTTAATAATTCATAATTATATTCTCTATAGAACTTAAGATTGACGTTGCATGTTTTGCTTCTGTCAGTTAATTCATCAGTACTGAATCTACCAATGATAATATCATCCATATCTCTTATTAAATATTCTGTTTTATTCGATCTATTTCCTTGTATCTTTACTTTCATGTTTGATTCCATATAATTCCCCTCTACAATTATGAAAATCTGTCTTCTCGATTCTTAATCCATTATTTATTATTTTCAATTTCACTATTCAACATTCCTATATAATCATTCAACACTTATTTTAATTTTCCTTTTTGCTGTAATCTTAGTTACTCTTATCAATTATATTTCCCTAAATTCTATATAGAAGATTATTACTGGTTACATAAGTGCCACCTCATAACCCTATACGCCCTTCTTACACTAACTAAAAATTGATAATTAGAAAAGCAATATAATTATACTCTAGTTTCATAAATAACCCTCTCTTTTTAAAATATATAAGAGATTATATATTTCATATTTTTATAGCACCATATATACTAATATTGGTTTTCTAGATTTAATCTTGATTGTGAACTTACATTATTCAGATATCAAATGCAAATTTACTATTGTAGCTATATACTTAGACCTAATGCATAAATTTTATCCACAAAAGTCGGATTTAGTACATACTTATACACAAAACCCACAATATATTGTTGATATTTCTACATACCATGTTAATATATTGCGGGTTCTATTTTTAAGGAAGTTTACTATATTATCTAATTTAACCGTTTATTTATTTGATGTTTATATATCTACTGTAATATTCCACAAGCTACGCCCAAAATACCTACTGCAAATAATCCAAAGATTATTATTAATGGATTCACGTTCTTCTTTAATAGATACATACATAAAAATGTTAGTAAAAGCGGAACTAATCCTGGCATTAAGCTGTCTAGTACACTTTGAATAGTTGTAACTACTTCTTTTCCATCAGCTTGTGTATATTTAGAGAGAACAAAAGGTATATTAACAGTTGTCCATTTTGAAACAAGACCACCTATAACAAGTAATCCAAGTACTGAAGCACCTTCTGTAAGATATCTAAGTTTATTTCCTCCCATATCAGCAACTAATTGAGTTCCTTTTTCATATCCATAGAACATTCCATACCAGTTTGTTGCAAGTCTTATTGCATTGAATCCTATGAAGAAAATTAATGGTCCAATTATACTTCCTGTAAGTGCAAGTCCTGCCCCTAATGCTGCAAGTACAGGTCTTAGTGTTCCCCAGAATATTGGGTCTCCAACTCCGGCAAGTGGTCCCATAAGACCGATCTTAACACCACTTATTGATGCCTCATCTATATCTGCCCCATTTGCCTTTTGTTCTTCCATGGCAGCTGTTATTCCCATAATTGGCGTTGCCATAAATGGTTGTGTATTAAAGAATTCTAAATGTCTTTTAAGTGCTGCACTTAATTCGTCACCTTTATATAATTTCTTCAAAGCTGGAATTAATGTAACACAAAAACCTATTGCTTGCATTCTTTCAAAATTAAATGATCCCAATAAGAAATTTGAACGGATAAACATTTTTACTATATCACTTTTATTTAATTTCTTTTCACTCATTATTTTATCTCCTTTCTGTAATTACATTAGGTCTGAATCATCGATATCATCAATACTTCCAGCTCCAGCTACTGCTACTTTACCTTCATTAGCTATTGATTTTATATGGAATATTGCTGCAATAACACCTACAGCACCAAAACCAATTAAATTGAAGTTTGTAAATGCTGCTAATAGGAATCCAATGAAGAAGAATGGTAGTAATGATTTACTATTCATCATATTCATTACCATTGCATAACCAACAACTACTATAAATCCACCTGACACTTGAAGTCCTCTTGTAATAACTTGTGGTATAGCTGCAAGTGCTGCATTTACTGCATCTGTTCCTGCAAGTACTCCTACTATGGCTGCTGGTATCGCTACACGTATTGCTTGAAGTGATAACCCTAGTATATGACACATTTCTATTCCTCTTGTGTTACCCTTTTCAGCATATTTATCAGCTAAGTGTTGGAAAAATACAGTTATTGTTCTCACAAATATAGTAAGAACTTGTCCTGCAGCTGCAATTGGTACTGCTACTGCTATACCTGCTCCAATTGATTGTTTACCGATTATAACAAGTATTGCTGAAATTACACTTGCAAGTGCCGCATCTGGTGCCATAGCTGCACCAACATTCATCCATCCTAATGCTAACATTTCAAGTGTTCCACCTAGTATAATTCCTGTTTTAATATCCCCTAGTACAAGTCCAACCAATGTACATGCAATTATTGGTCTATGAAATTGTGCCTCATCAAGTACACTTGCCATACCAGTAATTGCTGCAACTATTACTAATAAAATTAATTGTAAAGTGCTCATTTGTAAATTCCCCTCTTTCTTTTAATTTATATATAAAAACTTTTTTAAATTTTATATATCTAATCTTTTAACAGGATTTATTATTCCTTCTATCAAAATCTAAGAGTTTTTAAAGGATCTTATCTTTGGTTTTTAGGTAAAATTTATGTCTATATAAGTTGTAATTCTTTAAATTTGTCCATCAAATTTACTTTAGGATCTTTTGCTAGTTTCCTCACCTCTAATTCGATGCCTTTTTCATTAAGCTTTTTAAATGCCTCAATATCAACATCATTCATGCACAATGCATTTGTAACCTGTTTATCTCCAGCTTTATAGCACATTCCCCCAACGTTTACAGATTCAATAGGTACTCCACCTTCAACCATTCTTAATACATCTGTAGGGTTTGTAAATAAGAATAAAGTTTTAAAACTGTCAAATTTAGGATTATTATATGCTTCAATTGCCTTTGCTATTGGAAGCACATATGCTTTTATCCCTGGAGGAGCTACTTGAATTACTAATTGTTTTCTTAAGTCATCTGCTGCAACTTCATCACTGCAGGCAAATATTCTATTGCATCCACTATACTTTGTCCAAACTGTTGCAACTTGTCCATGTATTAATCTGTCATCTATTCTTACAAAACTAATTTCCATCTTTATATCTCACCTTTCAAATTTCATATTATAATTAAATTCATGTAATTCTTATACTAACTAATCATAGGTTGCTATATTATCTCATCATCTAAATCCTCTTCAATATTTTTAGATAAAGTTCTTATAGCCTCCTTTCCGGAATTTTCTGCAATTGATAAAAGTTCTGACACACTTGAAAAATCTCTACTTCCTAGAACCTCTAATATCATTGGGAGATTAACACCTGTCACAATTTCCATATTCTCATGTTTCATTGCAATTATGCTCGCTGCATTAAATGGACTTCCTCCAAAAAGGTCTACCATGAACAATACGCCATCTGTTGAGTTCATTTTTTCTATAAGTGAATTATATTTTTCAACTAGAGCATCTATACCCTCCCCTGGCTGAAAAGTAACACTTCCCACATTTTCTTGGGCTCCAAAAATCATTTCAGCTGATTTCAGGATTTCTTCCGAGAATATACCATGAGTACCTATGATTACTGCTATCATTATTTCATCATCCTTTCCTGCTACATATATTATTTCTATACCAATATACCTAGCAATTCCCATGCCAAAAAAAGTGTGTCAACAAATACTTTTCTCCAAACATGAATTCTAAACGCATACAATGCGGATAAGTTTTCACCTTGACACTCTAAAGTATTATTTGACACACTTTTAATTGTATTTTGACACATTATTTTTCTTATATAAACTAAATTTAACACACATCTATAACATCAATCATATAGTATAGCTCATCATCCGTCAGCTCTATTGATAAAGCTTCTTTAAATATTAAATTTGCTCTTCTTAACACTTCCAGATATCTTGGATTTAATTCTGAATCAGATGAATCATATACCAGTCCATTATTTAAAAGCATCCTTTCTAATGCACATGCAACATGAAACATAATTCTTAGTTTAGTTGGATTCTCATAATGTACATTCAAAGATTTTTCGATAGATTTTATAAAATCATCTAATAACGAATATATCTTTTCAGGATTAAGAAAGGTTAAAATCTCTGTTAAAGTTTGCTTACAAAGATTTTTTAAAACAATCTGATTTTCTCCTTTTATAACCGGATTAATATCCTTTCCTTCAATTATATTTCTTAAAATATTTTCTCCAGATCCATCAATTAGTTCTTCAATCGATATAAAGGGAATCCCCATATTAGGATTTGCTATTCCCACAAGTGCTAAAATTTTATTTTTCCGCGAAATCTGTTTTATTGACTCATTTAGATTATTTAATCCTACTGGGATTATTCTAACATTATCGTTAATTGAGATATTCTTTGCTACAGCTTCAACTAACTCTTTGAGTTTAATTGCAGCGCCCTTACCTGTTGAGCAAATTGTAATTATAGCATTCTCTTCTCGCATTTTACCTTCTGTCATCATATTATTCGTATATCCTCTAAAATCAGTAATTAAATATGAATATACTGAATTTAGATCAGCATCAAAAATTGAGCATTTTCTGACTGCTTCTAGTACTAGAGCCGTTGATACCATATCAATACTCTTAATATTTATCTTGGTCTTTTTCGTTATAGTTTCACCAAAACTATTTAAAGATCCCATATCTACTAAAAGTAATACACCTTTCCCTTCATCTACTTGCTTAACTTTTTCAATAACACTGTCTATAATATCAGCAGGTTTTCTTTCAAGCGGCATATCAACTGCTGCAATATTATCTGCATCAAAAAGTTTTTTAGCCACTGCCACCATGCTTGTAGCAGTGCTTGTACCATGAGATGCAACTACTATTCCAACTCTTTCTTGATGTGATAATTCTTGTATTGAGCTTAGAAGTAAAGCTAAATATTCTATTTCAACTTCTGGAATTATTAAGTTATATCTATCCTCTATTAACTTATGAATCTCTTTAGCTACTCCATATTCTTTACTATTAGATGATAATGTTAACTCAATATTTGTTGAAAATGATACTGTGTTTTTCTTTATACGATTAAATAACGCGCTGAAATGTAGGCTTATAGCATATATAAATCTATCACTTAACTTTCTGCTCAATCTATTTTCAGCTAACATTTTTATTTCTTCAGCAAAATCAACAATATCTTTATCAACAATTTTCAGTAAACCTTCTCTACGATACGCATCATTCTTGAATCTAGCATAAAATTGCTTTAAATGAACATTTATATCTGTTGTTATATAATTTTTAATATCCTGGTCACTCATACCTTCTTCTTGTAAAACAAATGCCTTGTCCTCTATAATATTGTAAATATTAAATGGTGGCTCATAAGCGTCAGTCTCTAAAAAAGTTTTGTTACCATCAGGTTTAACCACTAATGTACTAGGAACCCTTCCCCAAAAATTGGAATCATCTTTTATTTTACCTTCAAAATTAAGTATCCCATTTCTCATGCTTTCTGGTAGTAAATCTAAATTTATCTCAATACATTTATCTGTATTCATGCAATTTAGAAATCCTGTGGCACAAACTAGCTGTATATTTGACTTTAATTGACCCACATTTCCATATGTTGTACTTCCAATTAATGCTTTTATCGACTCCGATGAAATTTTAATAGTCTTATTTACCCGTTGAGCTTCCTTAGAAAGTAAATAGTGTATAAGTTCTAATTTATCTTGTAATGATCTCTCTTCAAAATTCGGAATAACTATGGTTATAGGAATTCTTCTAATAAAAGTATTTAGTAATGTAGAATTAGGATCTTCTGTTGTAGCACCTATTAACAATACATTAGCTTTACGCTGCCTATCTGTTTCTCCAAGCTTATTATATGTTCCTGTATCCATAAAATAAAAAATCATTTCTTGCCCTTCTGGTGGTAATCTATGTATCTCATCTAAGAATAGTATTCCTCCATCAGCCTTTTCAACAATTCCCTCTTTTTCCTTATCAGCTCCTGTAAACGCCCCCTTAATATGTCCAAAAATATACGATAAAAGTAATTGTGGATTATTAGCGTAATCTGCACAATTGAAAACAACAAAAGGCGCATCTTCAGGTAACTTTTTTATATATTTTGAATACTGGTACATTATATTAACAAATAAGCTTTTTCCAACTCCTGTACTTCCAATTATCAAGGTGTGAAGTCCATTAGGAGGATATAGGAGCGCAGCCTTTGCTTGTTCGATTTGATTTTTTAGGCTAGTATTAGCTCCAATTAAATAGTTAAAAGGAGATTGCTCTTCATCTCTTACCACATCTTCACTCGAGGCAAATTTCATTATATCTGATATCTCTTCCAAGTCGTCTGGTAACTTTACAGATAATATTTCCTCAAAACTTTTTCTATCAAAGTAAAGAACAGGTCTATTTTTAATCTTGATAATTTTGGAATCTCTACATAGTGTATTAAGTTCCCTTGATACGTTACTTCTTAATATTTCAAGATATTCTCCTATTTCTTGCGCGCTAAATCCTTTAACCTCTAAGAGCTTATTCTTTGTAAATTTTTTTGAGTTATTTTCGATATAATTGTAAATTCTATCAATACGCTTCATGATGCTCACCTTCTTTTAGATTTGTCTATAATTAATAAAAAAACTAACTCTTTCAAGTAAATATATAGTATCCTTTTACTAAAAAAAATACAATATACTTCACCAAAAGAGTCAGTTAAAATCAATCACTATAAATTTACTATATACTTGAAGCTTTTAGACCAATACCTGAATCTAGTATTACTTTATTTCTAATATATCTTTTATAACCTCTCCACCAATTATCATTCCTGCAACCGGAGGAACGAATGATATACTTCCCGGTATTTGTCTTTTAATAGCGCACTTCTTAGTACCACCAGTACAAACACATCCTGTTTTACATGTAACAACATCATCATAGTTAGGTTTTATCGGAACTTCTTCTGAATATACTACCTTTAATTTTTCTATTCCTCTTTTACGTAACTCAGATCTCATAACCTTAGCCAAAGGACAGATTTTTGTCTTAAATATATCTGTAACTTTAAATTGTGTAGGATCTAATTTATTACCAGTTCCCATAGAACTCATTATTCTTATACCTTTTTTATAACAATATTCTACTAATCCTAATTTAGCTGACACTGTATCTATCGCATCAACTACATAATCTACATCATCAGGAATTATAGACTCTATATTTTCTTGTGTAACAAAAATTTGATGTGTTATAACATTGCATGTTCTATTTATAGATAATATTCTTTCTTTCATTACTTCTACTTTAGGTTGACTTATTGTCTTATAGGTAGCATGCACTTGTCTATTTAGATTTGTTAAGCAAACAGTATCATCATCAACAATGATTAATTCACCTACTCCTGCTCTTGCAAGAGCCTCTATAGTATAGCTCCCAACTCCACCTACTCCAAAAACAATAACTTTACTATTTTTTAATTTATCTAATCCATCTTTACCTATCAAAAGTTCAGTTCTTGATAAAGAATGTTGTGCTGTCATAAATTTTCTCTCCTTATTATCTTATACTTTTAATTGATATTATAACACAAAAACAATCGAAAATTGGCAGTATAATTATTATATATTATAGCCTTAATAATGATTATTTACATATATATGTTAATTAATACCAAAGCTTTTCTTTTACCCTCACACGGAGTGCACAAATAATTTTACAAATTTATCTATTAAATTGTCAAACTAATGATTATAATATATATTAAGTATCATATATGTTTAACCAAAATATTTATTTTACTATAATTTATTGAATTTAGTATAGATATGATGAAATTTACTGCTTTCGTTCATATTAAGAACTTGTTCATTTTTAGTTTCTATATATTACTCAATAAATTTACATAATAATTAAATATATACATAGGTTATATCATATTTATTAATTAATTATTTTAGGAGGCTCACTTTATATATGATTATTGGAATAATTGCTGCTATGGCAGAAGAATTAGAACTATTACTAAATGATTTAACTATTGAAGAAAAAAAAGATAAGGCTAATATGACTTTCCACAAAGGAAAATTATATGGAAAAGATGTTGTAGCTGTAGTTTGCGGTATCGGTAAAGTTAATTCAGCTATTTGCACTCAAATATTAGCATCTGAATACAAAGTAGATAAAATTATTAATGTAGGAGTTGCTGGTGGAATAGGAAAAGAAATTTATCCTGGTGATATTGTTGTTGCTGAAAATTTAGTTCAACATGACATGGATACTACAGCTTTCGGAGATAAGGTTGGGCAGATTCCAAGACTCGATACATTTGACTTTAAATGTGATAAAGAAATGGTTTCTATAGCTAAGAATGCATGCGAGAAAATTGCAGAATTAAATAGTTTTACAGGAAGAATCGCTTCTGGTGACCAATTCATAGCAAATATAGAAAAAATTCATTGGCTTGATCAGGAGTTTGGAGCAATATCTTGTGAAATGGAAGGCGCTAGTATAGCTCAAGTTTGCTATCTAAACGCAATTCCTTTTGTAGTTATAAGATCTATTTCTGATAACGCAAATAATGGTGCTCATATGGATTATGAGAAATTTGTACCAATCGCAGTTAAAAATTCTACTAGAATAATAAAACAAATGTTAGAAATGATGTAGTAAAAATAATATCTTATATAGGGAAAGCCGTCTTTTATAAGTGTCTAAATATATTTATATACACTTATAAAAGACGGCTTTCTTTATATCAATGTCTTCCTATTTAAAATACTATTCTACAGTAAACATCTTTAATTCCTCTTGCAATTTATATGATATTTGCTGCAAATTGCCAGCATACTCTGTTAATTCTGCCATTGTTGCATTTACTTCCTGAGCTGATGCTGTAACCTCTTCCGATATTGATGCTGATTCCTCTGAAACCGCTGCTATATTTTCAATTTGTGTCTTAACTTCCTCTTTATTTAAATTCATTTTTTCATTTAATACCTTAATATTTTCTATTGCTCCTGTTAAAGGAATTATAGAATCAACTATTTTATTAAATATACTTTCTGTTTCCTTTATTGCTTCTCCTTGTTTCTGTGACATTTCTCTACTTTCTTTCATAGCTACTTTAGTAGAATCGCTCTTATTATTTATTTCTGAAACAATTGCTTTTATTTCATCTGTAGATTTTTTTGATTCTTCTGCTAGTTTTCTGATTTCTTCTGCAACCACCGCAAAGCCTTTTCCTGCTTCTCCAGCTCTTGCAGCTTCTATACTTGCATTTAAAGCTAAAAGATTAGTTTGTTCAGTTATTCCTGCTATTACATCCGATATATAATTTATTTTATTTATACTTTCTCCCATTTCATGAACCATGCCACCAGACTTAATTGCATTTTCTTTAGACTTTTCAGCTTTAAATATTAAGTCATTAAGTATAGATAATCCTTGAGTACCTAATTTCTCAGCTTCACCAGCTAACTCATTAATATGATTAGTCTCTCCATCAACTTCATCTATCCTATTTGATAATTCTTCAGTACTCGTTGCAACCTCTGTTGCTGATTGCGCTTGATTTGTAGCTCCATTTGCGACTTCTTGTATTGCATTTGAAACTTCTGATACTGATGCAGTTGTTTCCTCAGACATACTAGATATATTTCCTGATGCCTCCAATAAATCAGATGATGTATTTTGAATTCCTTTCAATAACTTCGAGATATTCTCTACCATAAAATTAAAGTTATCTCCAAGTTCAGCGAATTCATCTTTAGCCGTTACAATTATTCTTTTACTGAAGTCTCCTTCAGCTACTGTACTAAACGCTTCTTTTAATTTATGTATTTCTTTCACAATATACGATGCTGAAATCATTGATATAATTATTCCTATAATTACACATAATAAATTAGCAGTAATAACTGTTACCTTCATTGTTAAAACATTATTTGTTACTTCTTTGCCATCAATTATACCTACCATTTTCCACCCTGTTAAAGCATCTGTTTCTTGACAGGCATAAAATTCTTTCCCATTATTTTTCCAATTATATACTCCTCTTTCTTCATCCTTAGCTGATTCCCAAAATGGTAATTTACTAATATTATCATCTATCTCTTTATTATTATTGTTATTTGCTACAACATCTCCATCGTTATCGACTAGTACTATGAATCCCGTATTCAGTAGTTTTATGTTACTAATATATTCTTGCATAGAATCTAAAGACATATCTATTACTATTACCCCGGTGATTTGTCCATTATTATCTTTAACAGCTTGAGCAACTGTCATTACTTGCTTTCCTGTTACGCTATCTTTATATGGTTTTATGTATACAACCTTTCCATCAGCTTCCTTAGCTTTCTTATACCATTCCCTTTCTTTATAATTGAAATCATTAATATTCATCGTTCCACTATCTAATACAAGCTCTCCATATTCAGTTGCATATCCTGCATTAATAATTCCATTTATTGAATCCTTAGTATCTTTAAACATACCTTGTACATATTTAGATATTAGTGCATGATCTACTTGCGGATTTGATAAATCTTTGATATCGGCATTTTTCGATATTACTCTCAATTGAGTATTCAAAATTTCTAGATATTGCGAAAAACCTTTATCAACTTCTTTAATAGTTTGAACACTTGTAGTCTTCAAATTATTCTCCAAAACAACATCAGACTTAAAAATTGCTACTAATCCAACAGTTACAGTTGGGAGTAGAAGCATAATGATAATTCCAATCACTATCTTTCTAAACAGTTTACTATTCCTATTCATTTCATTAACACTCCTATAAACTTTATCTTTCTCTAGAATTAACTACATTAATATACATAATACTACAAATAGTAAATATAAACACAACTTATCTGTAATAATATAACTTAATAGGCTAAATATAATATTTTCATGATAACATTGTATTTTACTATATTCAAGTAGTCGAAAATAAGCTAATTGAATATCCTTGATTTTAATATTCACTTTTACTTGCAAAGATAAATGTTAAGCTAATTTAATATTTAATTTAGCCTAATTATTTTATTATCATAAATAATTAGGCTGGATTACAAAAATCTTTAATTTTTTATCAATAAAAATAGAGTCATCTTATACCGGAAACCCAATCTAAGATAACTCTATTTTTACTATATAATATTAATTCCTATTTCCAAGAGATATTTGCATCTCTTCTTGGAACAGTTCTAACATATTTCACATTAGGATATCCAACAACCATACATGTTACAATTTCTTCTTTACCTTTTAAACCAAGTAAGTCTCTTATTTCATCATTTCCCTGTGCTGCCATTGTAAAGAATCCACTAAAAAATGTTCCAAGGTCTAAAGCATTAGTCATAAGCTCCATATTAGATGACGCTAAAGAAGCATTTACAGTCGAGTCTGAAACTGCAAGAATTAACGCAGGTGCATTAAAAAATAATTTATCATTCTTCTTAGAATCCTCTTTATAGTCATTATACATTTTAATCCACATTTGTGCATATCTCTTGAAAGGTAAAGTTTGTGGATTTAGATTTTTAAGTATTTCTTCCCCTCTAGTTTTTAAGTTTTTTAAAGCCAATTCCTTCAATAATTCAATATTATCTTCCACAACTACATATGAAACATTTTGACTATTAGTTCCAGTTTGAGTGAATCTACCAGCCTCAATAATTTTTAATATCTTTTCTTTTTCTACTTCTTTATCTTTAAATTGTCTTGTAGTTCTCCTAAATTTAATAAAATTAAGAAGTTTCTCCGATTCTATCTTAAACTCAGACTCATTATAATCTTTTACATCTTCCATATTATATTCATCTGTAGATACTGCTCCTTTAGGGCAAACTGCAATACAGTGTCCACACTTCATACATCTAACATTTTTGATTTCTGCCTTGTTTCCATTTATCTCAATATCATTAGGAAAACAATCTTTAACACAAAGTCCACATCCCACACACTTTTCTTTATCTACAATCATCATAGTATAATTACTCCTTTTATATTAAATTTATCTATTATTATTTTTAAGTATCCACAATATATTTATATAAATTTGCCTACCTATTTCATCTTAGACATATTACAATTGGCTAATTCATTAACTAAATTCTCAATTGCTTTTTCTCTATCCTCTTTTTTATAGAAATCAAATCCCATTTCATTCTTTATATTTTCTGCCTTTAAGAATATGTAATTTAAATATCCTGCAATTAAGTAGTTCTTAACCCAAAATTTATGCGTGTCATCTCCATAAAGTTCCCTAAGGCACTTATTGTATTCCTCTTCTGACCCTAGTAAATGTGCTGTCATCTGATTATTCTCTAAGTCATCTAAAATCGCAATCTTAGAAATTTCAGAATTATCTGCAATAAAGTTTGCAACTTCTTTTAATATGAAGGTGAGTCTATAAATTGATGATTCATTACTCTTTGATTTCATTTTCTCACTTAAAGATCTCGTTGCACAACTCATAACCTTTTTTACTGCTAGACGAATTAAATTATCTTTACTCTGGAAATGATAGTTTACCATTCCATTACCAAGTCCTGCCTTCTCGGTAATATCTTTTACGGTAATTTCACTAGGCTTTTTGCCTTCACATATCATATGTATAGTAACATCTATCAACTTTTCTTTAGCATCATTTTCTCCCATGTTTTCACCTCCTATTATTATAGGCTCTGCATATTGAACACCATACTGTATAACATACAGTATACTATTCAATAACTATTTGTCAAGCTAATGAACTTTGATAAATAAAAATCACCGCAAAAATGCAGTGATTTTTTTATTGATATTCATAAGTTCTCAAGAGTTAATTTTAAGACTTTAACTTTGAAATTAACATATTTACTTTCATTACATAAATCTTCTTGATAGAGATACTACAAAGCTCGATGTAAAAAACACTCCCAAGAATGACTCTAAACTAACAGCCATCTTCATCCAGTTTAGCGGGATTATATCACCATATCCAACGGTTGTAAATGTTATTATTGTAAAATATAATGTATTACCAAACTTACTAATTAAAAAATTAGCATCAAAATTCGAATTCTTAAGCATTTCAAATACTGTTATGAATAAATTTTTTGAATTCAATTGAACATCCTTACACATCAGCAAATTAGGAAAGAAACAGTATAGTAGAAAAAATGAAACAATCACTACTACCATAGACAATAATGTTCTCTCCCAACTTGTATAGTACTTTGTAGTTATGCCAATTAAATAATACAGCAAATTAAAATTACCTTTATTTTTACTTTTTCTCTCTAATCTCTCATACTTCTTAAAATAATAAAGCGTTTCAAGGTATTGATCTATCCTTCCACTAGATTTATATATATCTGATACGATCAAAAAGTTCCATTTTGTTTTCTTAAAGTCATTGTCAAAAATCAGAGGCTTGTACTTTTTGTTTTCCAATAGTTCATATTCCAGATAACATTTATCTGAGAAATTAGTTTTATACAGACTAAACTTACCTTTAATATCATCAAAATTAATTTCTGATTTTTTATAAAAAGAACACTGCAAAAAACTTAATTCCCCATTTATATCTAACTCCAACTTGCTTAATCCTTCAAATCTACAATCAACAAAGCATAATTCCTTTTCTCCTTTAATTTTGTCAAGGATAAAATCATTCAGTATGTTAACTTCTTGGAAAAGCAAATTTTCTTTAAATATAGATGCATTTCCATAGAATTTTCCAACCTCAGAATTCTCCACTATTATGCTTTCTTTAACCACAGTTTCGCTTATTCTTAACTTATCACAGTTTATGAACCTTACAAACATGTTATTTCTTATTATGCAATTATTGATTTTTATTCTTTTATAATCTCCCCCTAATAATTCTATATCCTCAACAAATTCACAATTATTAAGTATCAGTCGTAAATGACTATCCATTTTGAGATTAGAATAGCTATCAAATCTAAATTTCTTTAAAAATATAGTATTATAAAATTCTCCTAAAATATTATTACATTCAAATGTCACTAATAAGCCACTTCTATTTTCTGTATGACCTTTATGGTCATTAAGATATTCCAATAGCTCTTTCTCTGTAAAAATGACTCTATATTCCAATATAACTCCATCTTTATCAATCAATATAAAATCATCTTTTTCTTTAATATCTTTTTCTAGCTCTAATTCATCAAAGCCTTTAGTTAATATTTCTTTATTCATTATCTACCTCATCCTAAAGTATATATAACTTTTATTTTATTATATATTATTTACCACCCAGCTTCCATAATAATGCGAATTGATAAAAATTAATATATCACTTAATTTTTATTTTTGAATATATTAATAAAGATATAAAGAATATATTCAGGAGTAGAAAATGCTATCAAAGCAAGAGTTTATTAACCAATCTTTAGAATTAAACTTATTCTTTCTAAGAATTATGCGGGAACACTCGATATTTATTGAAGCAGCCCTACCACCAAAGAACAAAGATCTTATAAGTCAAGCTGATGCCTTTAAAAATGAGTTTACAACTTTACTCTCTCGTGCCATATTACTATCAGATGGAGTTATCCCTTTCGAAACATTAGATTCCAATGAAATAAGCACAAAATATACAATGGATGCTGAAAAGGCTACTCAATTTGCTACTGGAATTTTTATAGACTCTAATATAACTTCTATGGAAAAGTCATTAATATCTGGCATGAGAAATAGTGATACATCTATGTTAACCGATAATGTATATATGCTTAACCACCAGTCTATAGCTGCAACTAATATGATTATTAAATTTAAAACAAAACTTAGAAATGATGTTCTATCTTGTAAGATATTTACGACTTTATACCCTGCAGTTCTAAACCATGTGCTTAGTGAAGCAATAATATTTACAGAGCTTCTAACACGATTGCAAAGTGGTGTCGGAATTGGTACTAAGAGAGATATACTAATACTTGAAAACTTTTGGGATGATAAGTTAGCAGAACATTCATTTACTATTAGAGGAATGCTAGATCCTACCGAAGTAGAATTATTCAATATAGCTAATAATTTCGGAAAAGAATTCGTGGCATTGAGAGATGAGGCTTCTGATATGGATAAATCAGCAGAAGATTTGTCTGAACTTACCGAGACTACCTTAAGTGCAGCCACTAATCTCAGAAATTTCAAAGCCCAGAGTACTGAAGGGCTTTTAACTTGTAAAATTAAATCAATAATTCTACCACTCTTTGCTGATCATGTTCTTAGAGAATCAAATCACTATATAAACTTATTAAAATCCTTCAGCAACATTTAAATTCATTTAATTTGAAGTAATTTATAACTCAAAATAGACAAGACAGTTAAATTAATTCCGTCTAAATATATCTCTCGATTGATTAGTAGAACATATCTTTATCAATCAAATATAAAAGTGGCATAAGTATTAAATATTTATGTTGTTGTTCACACATTATAAACAAAGTTATCAACAGAATCTGTTGATAACTTTGTTTATAATGTGGATCTTTTTATTATTAATAAATTTTCTTTTCATTATAGTTTTTATTCTATAATCAAATTAGTCTTGATTTTTTTTCAATTATACTTATAATTAATTGTTGTAGCAACTATTTGTAAAACAATTATATTTACAACAACTTTATTTACTGGAGGTAATTATATGTTTGAATCCTATGATCAAGATATTGGAATGTTGACAAATAAAGTTTCTAAAAAATTAACATCTTATCTAAATAATAAATTAGAAAAATTTAATATTACAACCGAGCAATGGACAGTACTATTAAAACTCTCTAAAAAGAATAAAATAAGTCAGAAACTTTTAGCTGAAGTTTCAGGCAAAGACCAGTCCACTTTAGCTAGAATACTTGATATACTTGAAAGAAAGGCTTTTATTGAAAGACATCCAAGCAAAGAGGATAGACGTTCCTTTGAAATCCATATAACAGATAGCGGTTTAAATATTATTGGAGAGGTTTCTCCTTTTTTAGAAGATTTATTTAATAAATTACTTAAAGACATATCTCTTGAAAAACTGGAAGTATATAATGCAGTTCTTTTAAAAATTGATAAAAATATAAATAGCTTATAATACAAAAGGAGGAATCAATATGGAAATAAAAAATCATTTTAATGCATCAAAACTTTGGACCAAAAATTATATATTTATGCTACTTTCAAATTTATTTATATACTTAGCTTTTTATATGTTAACTCCAACTCTTCCTGCATATGCCAAGCTATGTGGCGGTAATAATTTAGAAGCTAGTCTAGTTGTAAGTACATTTTCAATAACTTCTTTACTTGTTAGATTATTCATAGGCAATATTATGGATAGGATCGAAATCAAACCTCTACTGCTTTTAGGCGCTCTAATACTTGCTGGAAGCACACTATCATATATCTGGCTTCCAATAGATGCAATAATATTGGTTCGCGTCATTCAAGGTATAGGTTGGGGACTTGCTTCTACTGGTGCTGCTGCAATTTTTTCTAATATTGTGCCAAAAGAGAAACGCGGTGAGGGCATGGGCTACTATTCTCTTTCAATGATAATATCCATGGCATTATCCCCTATGGTTGCAATAGTAATAATGAATTTATACAGTTTTAAAAATATTGTTCTTATTTCAATAACTTTAGTAGGTATTGGTATTATATTTCTCAGTCAAGTTAAATCAACTATAAAAATCTCTTCAACATCTAATACGATTTCCAAATGCTCATTAAAAGATTCCTTTGAAAAAAAAGCGGCCTTGCCTTCTTTATTATGCTTTTTTCTTGTAATCACATTATGTGGAATTATGAGTTATATAATGTTATACGGGCAGGAGCTAAAAATATCCTCTATTTGGATTTATTTTATTGGATTTGTTGCAATGATTTTAATAACACGGCCTCTTGTTGGAAAAATATTTGACGAAAAAGGACATGCTGTAGTAATATTACCCGGCTCAATTTGCTTAATAATAGGTCTTATAACTCTCTCCTATGCAAACTCTATTTTAATGCTTATACTCTCCTCCTTATTCTACGGACTTGGGTATGGTGCCGTTCAGCCTTCTCTTCAAGCTTGGGCTGTAAACCGATCTCCTTCTAATAGGCAAGGAGCTGCTAACGGAACTTTCTTATCTTCCATGGATTTATCCTATACACTTGGATCAATTCTTCTAAGTTTCATTGCTGAGCATAAAAGTTATGCAATTATGTATAGATTTTCTGCTATTTTTATAATTTTGCTTTTATTGATATACTCCTATTATGTTTTTATAGATAATTCTGCAGAACCAGAAATTATAGAAGAGAAACTTTCCTAAATTAAAGGGTTGTTGCATTAGTGGAATTCCACTTTGCTAACATCCTTCAGTTCCTTTATCAATTCTAATTTTCTATCTATTAAATTCTGAATCCTTTTATCTTATTTAAGGCCTGTATAAATTTATCCACAAAACCTTCCTTTTTACTTTAGATATATCCACATTAATCACAGTTTTTTTATAATAAGTTTATATTTTGGTAGTAGCAAATGGCTCATGCCTAGAAATACTACTTGCCAACAAGCAGTTACAAAAGGATTTCTTAAATCCACTTGTGTTGTTCCTATCAGACTAAAATAGGCGATAGATCTTCTTGCTGAAGGTTCACCATATTTTAAATTAACTTCTTTAATTATTTAATTCTTTTAGATTATTCACAAACTTATGATATTAATAAAAGATTCAATATTAAAAATAGAGGCAGAACTAAGATCTGCCTCTATCTATTTTATAGATATGAATACTACAAAAAATATCTAACTACTCATTTTCTTTTGAATTACACTCGTAAATTTCTATCAAGGCTTCTAATATCCTTATATAAAAGTCTATTTCATATTCTTCAATTTCTTCATTATTTATATTTTTATTCGCTTCATGCACCTCATTCAATCTCCTTAGTATATAGACTTAATAGTTACAATACTATTAATTGCAAAAAATAAGAGCCAACTTCGAGGATTACGAAGTGGCTCTTCAACACGAGGCTGTAATATACCTTTTAACAGATACATTACATGTCCATTTACTTTTTATTTTAATTATATGTAACTACCATAAATAAAATAACATAGTAGAAAAAGATTATCTTCACATTTATAAATCAATTTCCTCCATGAGTAGTATTCACATCTATAGCTACAGTATAACACTATATAGTAATATAGCAACGAATATATTTTAAAATCCTTTTTTATCCCTTCAACTATAAGTATATATCTGAAAATTCAATGCTCATCCTTTCAACTTTCTTATCGTCTAAATCATTGTTTATTTCAGTATTACATATCCCCGATTCATCTTCATCAGCGAGAACTTTTGCAGGAAGTATTATATTAAACTGCGTGTACTCGCCATACTCACTTTCTACAGTAATACTTCCTCTATGCATATCTACTAATGATTTCACAAGAGCCAGACCAATTCCTGTTCCCTCGCTTCTTCTTGAAAGTGATTTATCTACTTGTATAAACCTATCAAAAATACTATTTAGTTTATTCTTTGGTATTCCGCTTCCTGTATCTCTTACAGTAATATATATATAATCCGCTAGATCCTGAATACTAACATCTATCTTTCCACCAGACTTGGTGAACTTTACCGCATTAGACAATAAATTTAATATTACTCTTTCAATTTTATCTGCATCAAATCCTAATACTTTTTCCTCTATATCTGTATCAAAAATGATCTCTATGCCTTTTTCCTTTACATATTCTGCTACAGATAGAGTAATATCTTCTACTATTCTCACAATATCATGATTGCATATATTCAATGTATAAAAACCTGAATCTATCTTTGTTATATCTAGTAAATTATTAATCAGCCTTAGCAATCTATAACAATTCTGCTTCATTATACCCGTGTACTTCCTTATTGATGAAAGATTGATATTTCCTTTTGTATCTGTGTTCATATTTATTAACTGTAGTGAACTTAAAAGTATATTTAATGGTGTTCTTAGTTCATGAGACATATTAGAGAAAAATTCTGTTTTTAATTTATCATACTCTATTGCTCTCTCTAGCAACAGCCTACTTTCTTCAATCCTTTTTTTATCTGTGATATCTCTAATTGAAGATAGTATATTTAACTTGTTATTATACCAGAATCTTATAGATGTAGATTCAAAGTCTTTATATATATTCTGTTTAGTAATGAATTTATACTCAGCCCTTTGAAACATTTTATCCTTATATAAGAGGTTTTCTACTTGTCGCTTTATAAGTTCATGATTTTCTTTACTTACCACTTCGTCAAGCCTTTTTCCTACTAATTCCTTAGTATTATCATACCCCAACATTCTAGCATATGAGTCACTAACAAAGGAATAAGTAATACCATCGTGAATACTTACCCCATCTGGTAGGATATCAATTAGTTTTTTATATAGTTCTTTGCTCTCAAACAGTTTCTCTTGCAATTCCCCTCTTTCTGACGCATCTCTAATAGTAATCCCTACGCGCTCTTTACCCATACCAACAATTGGAAGTCCCTCAAGTATATCTGTATATTTCTCTGCCTTCTTTATAGCATCAGTGTACTTTTTCTTCTTAATAGTTGTATCTCTAAGTACAAAAAACTCATACCAACAATTATTTAATTGCTTAATATTACACTTTATATCTACATCAATTATATTTGACTGAAAGTCTTTAATCTTATGCTCACCTTCAATAACTTTAAATGATTCATTAATAGAGTCACTAAATATCGCATCACTCTTTAACTGCAATAGTGATACGATCGATTTACCTAGCACAGATTCATCACTACAATGTAGAAGTTTTCGCAATTCATCATTAGCAAAAACAATTTTGCCACCTCTCTGAACCAATATGGCATAGGGTAAAAAATTAAAATACTCATAATTTTTATTATCTATATCAACTATATTTCCAATGTCAGATATTAATTCGTCATCACCGATAATAACTCCACCGCACATTAACTTAATCCTCCAGCATCCTAGTTGTAAGTTTTTATATTTTATTTAAATATTCTCCACTCTCTCTAAAACTCCTTCTTTTTTTAAGTTATCTAAGTTTCTAGTTATATTTCAAGATATCTTGCCTTGAGCAAATTAATCCCGATAACTTTTTCTATTCTGCACTTTTTCTTTTAATAAAATTAATATAAGTGCCAAAATTATTGTCCTTTTCAGCCTCAATATACCCACATTAATCACAGGTTTTTATAATAAATTTTGCAGAAAACTAAACAGAAAAAAGGACATAGGAAAAGGAATAAGATTGTTTTAACGTGACACCTATATAAATATACTAGGCTGAAACCTTGATGTTTCCTATAAATATTTACATATGTTTATATTTTTCTATTTAAATATTTACATTTTTAAATAGTTTTCTATAAACGTAGATTCCTTTTTAAATATATTCCTATAAATATATTTATCTTTATACATATGTTTATAGAAAAATATTAAAATATATTTATTTTTCATTAAATAGAAACTGAACACAACTCTATTTTTAAGCAAAAAAAGAGCATAAATTCGAATTAAGAAAACCGACCCGAAGGCTGTGTTCTACTCGCTTTTATGCTCTATCTTTTATTCTATTTTGAGTTCTCTTTTTTACTGATCCGCCACTTAGTCAATCTTTTTTATTTCTTAGTTAATCTTTTTTTGACGGGGACAACTATTTTAATTCATGAATAAATAATCCACTTCTTAATTTAGGCTCAAACCATGTTGATTTTGGTGGCATTACCTCTCCAATATCAGCAACATCCATAATGTCATGAACCTCTGTTGGATACATAGAAAAAGCAATCTTCATATCTGAATTAACTCTTTTTTCAAGCTCTTTGATTCCTCTGATACCGCCTATAAAGTCAATTCTATCTGATGTTCTGACATCTTCAATTCCTAAGATTGGTGTTAGTACATTACTTTGAAGAATTGCAACATCAAGTTGCGCTATAGGATTATTTTCATCAAACGTCCCATCTTTTGCCTCTAATAAATACCATTCTCCTTCAACATCCATCCCAAATGTATGCTTCTTAGCAGGCTTTACAGGCACATTATTTTCAGATTTAGTTACAATAAAGTTTTCCTCTAACTTCGTAATCAATTCTTCTTTAGTCATTCCATTTAAATCTTTAACAACTCTGTTATAATCCATAACCATTAGATCATTATCAGGGAATGCAACCGCTAAGAAATAGTTAAACTCTTCCTCACCAGTATAATTTGGATTTTCAGCTCTTCTTTTAAGCCCAACCTTTACAGCAGAAGCCGATCTATGATGACCATCTGCAATATATAAATAATCTATTTCCTTAAATAGGTCAACTATTTCGTCTATAATAATTTCATTATCTACAACCCATACAATGTGCGTTATACCATCTTCGGCTACGAAATTATATATAGGTTTTCTTTTACTTTCATTCTGAATCCAAGCATCTATTATTTCTGATGCAATTTGATCTTCCTTGTATGTTAAGAAAATTGGCCCAGTATTTGCATCACAATAATCAACATGATTAATTCTATCCTGTTCCTTATCCGCCCTTGTAAACTCGTGTTTTTTAATTATATTATTCATATAATCATCTATAGATGCACAGAATACAATTCCTGTTTGAGATCTTCCATTCATTATTTGCCTATATATGTATAAACAAGGTTCTTCATCTTGAACAAACTCACCATCTCTTATCATTCTATCAAGATTTTCTTTAGCCTTTGCATATACTTTAGGATCATGTACATCTATTTCTGGATCTAAATCTATTTCTGGTCTATCAACATGGAGAAATGAGTGTTGATTTCCAACCACCATTTCTCTTGCTTCATCACTACTCATTACATCATATGGTAAAGCTGCTATTTTTGAAGCTAATTCCTTAACTGGTCTAATTCCTCTAAAAGCTTTAACTATCGCCATCAAAAATTCCTCCTAAATTATAGATTAAAGAATTCCTTTATTACTGAAACTACTTCTTCACCTATTCTTGTTTGAGCTTCTTTAGTTGCAGCTCCAATGTGTGGGGTGGCACTAACTTTTGGATGGTTAATTAATTCTTCATTCTTAGTTGGCTCCTCTTCAAATACATCAATACCAGCTCCAGCAATTTCACCTTTATTAAGTGCTTCTATTAATGCTGCTTCATCAACAACCTTACCTCTAGCACAATTAATAAGATATGCTGTATTCTTCATTAATTCCAATTCTTTTTTTCCTATTAGTGAACCAGCCGCTTTATCATAAGGTACATGAAGTGAAATAAAATCTGAAACCTTTAATACTTCTTCTAAAGATACAAAATCATAATCTAAATCATCATGTTTTCCTTCAATTGTATAATATACAACCTTCATACCCAAAGCAGTTGCCTTTTTAGCTAAAGATTGACCTATTCTTCCCATTCCAACGATTCCAAGTGTTTTACCCGCAATTTCAGTTCCTTCATATTTCTTTTTATTCCATTCACCATTTCTCATAGTGTAGTTAGATATCGCAATAAATCTTGCAAGTGCAAACATATGACCAATTGCAAGTTCTGCAACTGAATCTGAGCTTGCTGATGGAGTATTTCTTACTGTTACTCCTTTTCCTTGTGCAGCAGGAATATCTATGTTATCTATTCCAACACCAGCTCTAATAGCCAATTTTAAATTTCCGCCTGCTTCTGCTTCAAATACATCAGCTGTAAGCTTAGTAGCTGATCTAATAACAACTGCATCAAATTCCTTTAATTTCGCCCCCAATATATCTTGGTTAAAGTGTTCATTGACAACTTCTACTCCCAATCCATTCAATGCCTCAATTGACGCATTTTCTAATCCGTCGTTTGTTAATACTTTGATCATGTTTAAAATCCCCCTTAATTTAAATACGCTTATTGCTAATATTTCTAATAAAATTTATAAGCTTCAAACAATAACTAATTGTTATATCATAGTTATTAACTACTAATATTATTAGTCAGATAAATTATCCGCCTTTTCATAATAGCTAACATAAATTCACACAATTAATTATAATTCCACTACTAAAGTGCCATAAACAATATCCAATATCCATATCCTATTAAACTTATCTGAATTGTAGAGCTAAAAAAATTGCATAGACTTAAATTCCTTATATTTCTATATAATTCTAAGCTTCTGCACCATATAAATTACTCTATAATAAACTTTAAATTTTATCCTTGGACTTGGAATATTTATTTCACTTCTTAAATCCTATCTTTTTTATTTTACTACTTATTTGGCTTTAATTCAATACTTTATGGGCCAAATTATGATTTTAATATTGATGCTTTTATACTGTTAAATCTATGTAAATATTTCTTAAAAATTGCTTAATATAAATCTTAAAGTATATATTTTCAAAATCCTAGTAATCGAGTACTTATACTTAATTCAGCTGGAAACGTAAAAACTCGCTTGCACCAGAATATAAATTATATTTCCCTAAAAAATAAAAGAGCTACTCTAAAATATAAGCATATTTTAAAGTAGTTCTTTCAATTTATTTAACTAAAGTTTATTATTTTTTGCCTTCTACATAAGCATTTTTAAAGTAGATAGTGTTCATTACAGATACTCTAGCGCCTTTAACATAATCTTTTATACCTATTGTCCTAGTGTAATAGTATAAAGGAATAACTGGCATATCATTCATTAACATATCTTCTGCTTGATGCATTATATCAAATCTCTTTTGTGGATCTAATTCTTTCTTTGCAGCATCAATTAAAGCATCATATGATGGATTGTTATATCCGCAATTATTTTGATCTGATGTTGATTGGAACATATCTAAGAAAGTCATAGGATCGACATAATCAGCATTCCAACCATCTCTTGCAAGCTCAAATTGCTTTTGAACTCTTGTTGTTAAGAATACTTTCCATTCTTGGCTTTGAAGTTCAGCATTCACGCCTATCTTTTTCCACATATCTTGAATTGCTTGCATTGTATCACCGTGACCGGACTCTGGGTTATAAAGTAGTTGAAGTGTTGGTAATCCTTGACCATCTGGATATCCAGCTTCAGCTAATAATTTTTTAGCTTCTTCTACATTTCCCTTTGGATCAAAATAAGTAGTTTTTTCTGTATAGTCTTTTCCATCTGGACCTATAATTCCTTTTCCTACAATACCATGAGCAGGAATTTGGCCAGCCTTAGTAACATTATCAACAATTGATTGTCTATCAATTGCAAGATTTAAAGCCTTTCTTACCTTTGGATCACTTAAAACCTTAGCAGCATTTGGATCTACAGCTTTTGCCTTATCTGAAACATTTATTGATAAGAAATATGTTGCTAAATTAGGGAATGACTTAGCACTTCCATCTTTTAAAGCACCTTGTACATCAGATTTTGGAACTGTATCAACTACATCAAATTGACCTGATTTATAACTTGCCCATGCTGATGTTTCTTCTGCAACAAATTTTAAGTTTAACTTATCAAGTTTAACTTTATCTTTATCATAGTAATTTTCGTTCTTTTCTAAAACTACTGAGTCTTTTATTGTATAATTTGTGATTTTGAATGGACCATTAGAAACTAATGTTTTTGCATCATTTGCCCAATCTTTATTACTTTCAACAACCTTTTGATCTACTGGGAAGTAGTATGATTGTGCTGTTAACTCTAAGAAATATGGACATGGAGCTTCTAAAGTAACAACTAGTGTATTATCATCAGTTGCCTTTACCCCAACAGCATCCGCACTTCCTTTTCCTTTGTTATAAGCTTCTCCACCTTTAAGATAGTATAATGCATAAGCGTATTCTGAAGCAGTTTCAGGATTTAATAATCTCTTCCACTCATATTCATAATCACTTGCTTTAACTGGATCTCCATTTGACCATTTAAGATCCTTTTTTAAGTGAAAAGTATATGTTAGTTTATCATTAGATACTTCCCATTCAGCTTGACCTGGAATCGCCTTTTCATTCTCATCCAATTCAGCTAAACCTGAAAAAGCATTTGCTATTACAGTAGTTCCAGTAGTGTCCGTACACAATGCTGGATCTAAAGTTCTTGGATCTGCTCCTAAATTATAAGTTATTTCTTGTTTACTTGCAGCTGCTTTATCTCCACCTTTATTTGAACCACAACCAACTAAGATTGACATTCCAAGTGTTGCTGCTAAAGCTACTGCACAAAGTTGTTTTACTTTGCTTGTTTTCATTTATATTCCCCCTTAATTTATTATTTATTATTTATATCTGTTTAAATCATTTTTCCCAAAATTCTTTAACAGTATGCTAAATATCTAATTATTTTTTTATTTCTTAATCATTATTGAACTTTAACTAATTACTTTTCTTGATAAACATTAGTTATCATACAAGTGGCATGCCACGAAATGACCTGGTTTTACTTCCTTTAACTCTGGATCAACTTCTGAGCAAATTGGCTTTGCATATTTACATCTACCTTTAAATCTACATCCTGGCGGTGGATCTATTGGCGATGGAATATCTCCTTCAAGTACTATTCTTTTGCTATTCTTAGCCACATCTGGATCCGGTATTGGTACTGCTGAAAGCAATGCTTGTGTATATGGATGTAATCCTTCAGAGTAAACTTTATTACTTTCTCCCTTTTCAACCATTCTTCCAAGATACATAACTCCAATATGAGTTGATATATGCTTAACCATTGAAAGATCATGCGCTATGAATAGATAAGTTAACCCGAGTTCCTCTTGAAGCTCTTCAAGCATATTTATAACTTGAGCTTGAATAGAAACATCCAGCGCTGATATAGGTTCATCACAAACTATTAGTGATGGTTCAACAGCTAATGCCCTTGCAATACCAATTCTTTGTCTTTGCCCACCTGAAAATTCATGTGGATATCTATTTATATGATCACTAGCAAGCCCAACTTTTGATAATAAACTTCTTATTCTTTCTGTTCTTGCTTCACCTGTTAGCAATTTATGAATATCTATAGCTTCTCCAATTATGTCCCCAACAGTCATTCTTGGATTTAAAGATGCATATGGATCTTGAAATATCATCTGCATTTCTTTTCTTAACGGAACCATCTCTTTTACTGAATTCTTTGTTATATCTTTTCCATTAAATATTATTTGTCCTGATGTTGGCTCATAAAGCTTCAGTATTGTTCTTCCTGTAGTTGTCTTACCACAACCAGATTCACCTACAAGTCCTAAAGTCTCTCCCTTTTTAATTGTAAATGAAACTCTATCTACAGCTTTAACATAGCTATTGCCTTTAAATAAGCCCTTTTTTGCAGGGAAGTATTTACATAAGTCTTTAACTTCTAAAATTATATCTTTATTAGCTTCCACTACTTTATCCTCCTTATAGGTGATTCAACTTCCGGTGCATCCTCATGACATAACCAACATGCTGCTTGATGTTTTTCTCCTACTTCAAATAATGGAGGCTGCTTTTGAATACATATCTTCATTGCATAGTCACATCTAGCTGCAAACGGACATCCAACTGGTGGATTTAATAAATCTGGTGGTTGCCCTTCAATTGGAATAAGCTTTTCCTTTATATCTTCTTTAGGATTTGGAACGCTTCTTAAAAGTCCCCATGTATAAGGATGTTTCCCTCTGTAGAATATATCTTCTGTTGTTCCAGTCTCTACTATTATTCCACCGTACATTACATTTATCCTTGAACAAACATCTGCAACAACTCCCAAGTCATGAGTTATTAATATAATTGCAGTATTAAGCTTTTCTCTTAAATCCTTCATTAAATCTAAAATTTGTGCTTGAATAGTAACATCTAATGCTGTTGTTGGTTCATCTGCAATAATAAGCTTTGGCTCACAAATTAGACTCATAGCAATCATTGCTCTCTGCCTCATACCACCTGAAAATTCATGAGGATATTGCTTCATTCTTTTTTCAGGACTTGGAATTCCGACCAATCCAAGCATCTTTATAGCTTCTTTTTTTGCTTCTGCTCTACTAATTTTTCTATGTTTTAAAAGAGGCTCCATTAATTGTTCACCTATTGTATATACTGGATTTAATGATGTCATAGGATCCTGAAAAATCATTCCTATATCATTACCTCTTATAGTTTCCATTTCAGATTCTCTAATATTAGAGATATCTTTTCCATTAAAATGTATTTCTCCACCAACAATTTTTCCATTGTCAGCTAGGAGTCTCATAATAGACATCATAGTAACACTTTTACCGCAACCTGATTCCCCAACTATTCCCAATGCCTCTCCTTTTTCTAAGTAGAAGGATACTCCTCTTACTGAGTGTACTTCACCAGCACTAGTTTTAAAGGAAGTTTGTAGGTCTTTTACATCCAATAATCTTTCCATATACTCTTTCTTCCTCCTATCTCTTGTTTTTAGGATCTAATGCTTGGCTCAATCCATCACCAAAAAGGTTAAACGCTAATATAATTATACAAATCATCGCCGCTGGAAATATTAATTGATATGGATATGTATAAATACCAACCATTGCTTCATTTGCTAAAGTTCCAAGAGATGCTCTTGGAGCAGCTATTCCAAGGCCGATAAAACTCAAAAATGCTTCAGTAAATACTGCTTCAGGAATTAATAGTGTTAATGTAACCATTATTGACCCTATACAGTTAGGTATTAAATGCCTTATTAATATTCTTGCATTTGATGCACCTAATGATTTTGCTGCAAGAACAAATTCTTGTTGCTTTAATTGAAGTATATCTCCTCTAACTATTCTAGCCATTCCAATCCAATACGATATAGAAAGTGCTATTACTATTGTAAGAAGCCCACTTCCGCCTGAACCTGGCTTGTTTAAAATAGCCATAAATATTATTACATATATAGTTAACGGAATTGCATATATGATATCAACTATTCTCATTAATATAGCATCTACTTTTCCACCAAAGAAACCAGCTATTCCACCATAAAATACTCCTATTACTAAATTAATAACTGCCGCTAAAACCGCAATAAGAAGTGAATATCTTGCTCCATAAAAGTTTCTAACGAACAAATCTCTTCCAAGATTGTCTGTTCCAAACCAATGCTCTGCCGAAGGTTTCAAATATGTTGATGATAAATCATTTGCTGCATAATTGTATTTAGATAACCATGGAACAAATATAGCTCCAAGGATTACAGCTACTATTACAACAAGTGATATTATAGCAAACTTATCTTTTTTCAATCTCATCCAAGCATCTTTCCAATAACTAATACTTGGTCTTACTGATACCTCAATTTTCTTTTCTTCTTCGCTTAGAGGAGTAAATAAATCCTTTTTAACTTTTAATCCATTTTCCATCTTCTCTTCCTCCCTAAACTTCTGCATCTTGTAGTTTTATTCTTGGATCAATTAATACGTATATTACATCTACAAAGAAAGCAAAAAATACTAACATTGTTCCATAGAATATAGTTACTCCAAGCAGCATACTGTAATCTCTATTTGTAACTGACTGTACGAATTCATTTCCAAGCCCTGGAATCGCAAAAATCTTTTCTGTTACAAAACTTCCTGTTAATATGCTTGCTATTAATGGTCCAATATATGTAACTATTGGTATCAAAGAATTTCTCAATGCATGTTTGAATATAATTGTAGTTTTGCTTAAGCCTTTTGCTTTCGCAGTTCTTATATAATCAGCTTTCAATACATCTATTAATTTACTTCTTGTAAGTCTTGTGATAAATGATAATGGTGCTGCTGCTAGTGCCATACATGGCATTACATAATTCTCCCATTCTCCAAATCCAGTCGCTGGTAATAACCCTAACTGAACTGCTAGTACATATATTAAAACCGCACCTATTACAAAACTTGGTATAGTTATGCATAATGTAGAAATGAACACTATTAATTTATCCGGCCATTTTCCATTTTTAAGAGCTGCAAGCACTCCAAGAATTATACCTGTTATCACGGCCATTCCTACTGCTACGCCTCCAATTTTTGCAGATGCTGGAAAAGATTTAGCTATAGTATCTGTAACGCCTCTTCCCTTAAAAGTCATTGATTCGCCAAAATCTCCTTGAACTAAATTCTTCATGTACATCCCATATTGCTCTAATACTGGCTTGTCCATTCCATATTTAGCTTCCATATTTGCCTTAATTTGTGGTGTTAACTTTTCACCATCAAATGGTCCCCCTGGCATAAGTCTCATTAGAAAAAATACTATTGTGATTATAGCCCATATCGTTACAAGGCTTATAAGAAATCTTTTTCCAATATATTTTAACATGTATTTCTCTCCTTCTTTTTTTATTTTATATAATTTATTTTTTAATATTTGGAAATTCTGTATGAATATTTAAAGTTTTTAATAAAATTTTAAATATTTTCTGTTTTCTTGGAAGCGCTTCCACATTCGCTTAAAAATTTCAATATATTATGGCAATGGAGTCATTAAACAAAACTAAAATGTCTAATAACTCCGTTGTTATCTATTTATCAATATTTAATTTTTACTCCATAAAATTTAATTTATTCTCAATTTAATACTATAATAATAATCTTATTCTCTAAAAATGTCAACATTATATTTGAAATAGATAATATCAATTCTATATAAATTTCATAAAATATTACCATTATGATGAACTAAATATATGCATTATAAATCTAAATATTCGTGATTTTAACTAGTTTCTAATGATCAATATTATATTCTTTCCAGTACAAAGCTATAACTTATTATTCCAATTACAATTTCTTTTATATCAAAAAAATATAGATCATTCTTATTAAACTCCATACTTTTTTTGATATCATAATCTGATGTAAAATAGTATTTATTTGTTTCTTCTATATTTAATCTATCTCCTCTTACTTGATGAACTTTTTACAATTAGATTGCATAATAGATTCTCTACTTGTTCAAACACTTCGCTAGTGTCGCACTCTAACAAATTTGCAAAAAGTCCACTCAATGTTCTAATCTCACTATCAGGATATATACCCTGATAAAATTTAATCATTTCCACAAACGTAATATAATTAGCTTCTCCATACATAACTGTATTATCTTTTTTTCTTAATGCCTGCTTAATTACATCTAAATCCTTCCCACCTGTATTTGCAAAAGCAATTTCTGAATAATTGCCTGCTAAAAGAAAATCATCTAATATCTGACTACTCATAACCATTTCCTTGTTTATAATATTTTTATAGCTTCTAAATATTATTTCAACAGCTTTTAAAGAAAAAAGCCTAGTATATTCAGTTGCTCTGGGAGATAAATATGATTCAATGGCATGAATTAATGCATTTATAGAGCTACTTATAAGCAGGTCTAGTGGTAATTTGCTTAGTAATTCTGTTATCATAACTGTACTATCAGCATATAATTCATCTGCAACAAGGCTTACTTTCATATTATTTTCTTTTAATTGTAATTCAGAAACATTATTTACTTCACTTCCGATACCAAGTTTAGTTGGGACTAATACTAATTCTTTTTCTTTAATTATTTCTATCTTATTATTGTATAAATCTACAACTGGAGAAATATTTGTTAAGGAAAATATTTTTCCGATCTCTAAAATACATTTCTCGCCAATAGCAATAATCCTTTCATGAGATATTCTTCTAACATGTTCATACATACTCTCAACGATATCCTCAGACATATTTCCAATTCCATAGTTCTCTTTAAACAGAACTGCTGCCTCATTTACATTAAATTTCAAGCAATTATTATATATTTCTTTTCCTGTAATTATCAGATCATCTTTGCCTATGTGAAATTCCTTACAAAAAGTTTTACAATCATTATATTTATATATCACAGGACCTAGCATTAATTGTCTCATAAGCACATATCTCCTTATCGTGAAAAAAATGCTATATACATTGATATATAGCATCTTTACTTCTAAATATTAAATTCCTTTTTTGTATCTTCCAATGCTGCATCCATTCTCTCAATAACATTATCCATATCTTTTTTTGAAATAACAGCTGCTGGTTCAAAACGGATGCATTTAGCATTTACTAAAGTTCCTGCAGTCATAACGCCTCTTTTAAATAACCCCTTAGCAACAGAGTATCCTATATCACTTTCACGAAACTCTACAGCTAACATAAGTCCAGTACCTCTTACCTCATTTATAACTGTAGGATACTTCTTCCATAACATTTCTAACCCTGACTTTAAATATTCGCCTTTTTCTTTACATTGTCCTGGAACATCATTTTCTAGCATATATTTTATTGTAGCAAGCGCTGCTGAACAGCAAACTGGATTTCCTCCAAAAGTTGGTGATCCTAAAAGCCATGGATTGTCCACTAATTCTTCTGTCCACATTTTAGGTCTGCATATAATACCTGTTATTGGCATTATTCCTCCACCAAACGCCTTACCAAAAGTCATGATATCAGGAGTTACACCTTCTGCTTCACACCTCCACATTGTTCCAGTCCTACCCATTCCAGTTTGAATTTCATCAAATATTAGAGCAACTCCATATTCATCGCATATTTCACGAACTTCTTGTAAATAACCTTCTGGTGGAATGATAATCCCTGCTTCACCTTGTATTGGCTCTAATATAACAGCTGCAACTTTCTCGCCTACTGCATATAGATTACTTATAGCTTTCCTTATATCTTCTGCATTTCCATATTCAACGTGTTGAACTTGCTGTACCATTGGTGTATACGGCACTCTGTATGTGCTCTTCCCCCCCATTGAAATAGCCCCCATTGATTTACCATGAAACGCTCCTACTGTTGAAATGTACCATCTTCCACCTGTTGCGATTCTTGCAAGCTTTAATGCCATTTCTACTGCTTCTGCTCCTCCATTAGTGAAAAAGCAATATTCTAAATCTCCCGGCGTAATTTCAGCAACTGCTTTTGCAAGATATCCTCTTAATGGATCTAATAATTCTTGTGAATGTAATGCTTGATGATCGAGCTGTGCTTTTACAACATCAAGTATTTCCTCATTTCTATGCCCACATGTATAAATTCCAAATCCACCTAGACAATCTATAAATTCTTCTCCATATAATCCTGTGCAATATGCTCCCTGATCTGTCCATTCTACAACTGCTGCATTTGTTGATACTGATTTTCTGTATTTAAGCCATCCTGGACTTACATAGTTATCAAAATAATTTATTGTATCCTTTGTAATTGATTCTTTTTCCTCGTTTGTTAATCCATCGCTTTTTATATATCCTATAACTCTGTTTAAATCTTCAATAATTTGTTCTTTTTGTGCCATAATAATTACTCCCTTTCTAAAATTAAAACGACGCATTACAATGATTTTAAATCAGTAATACGTCGTTGTATTTAATCTATTTTCTCTATTGATATTATTATAAATCAAATGCCCTAGTTAAAACAATTCTCTCAATGTATGGTTATTGCATTATTTTAGAAGTACGTATACTACTTTATAAGTATCTTCTTTCCTTATTAGCATATACTTACAATAATATTTAAGTATCATAACCGCATGTACAATTTATGTAATTTATGGTAAAATACCTTTAATAATCTCGCATATTTATAGAATATTTATGCAGATATAAATATTAGTAATATATAGTTATGGAAGGTATCTATATGCAAAATAATGAATTTCTATTAATAAATAATATAATTTATCAGATATATAGCATTCCGGATTTTGACACAATGAAAATAACATTTTTGAACCTACTAAAAATGTTAATTCCTAATACAGCCTCCAGTATTTTAATGGCTTACCATACTAATTCGAAGAACTTGGTATGTGATCCCATCTGTGTCCCTGAGGTTTACTCAGATACTGAAAAAAATTACCTTTTAAATGAAGATGAAGATTATACTCGTTGGGTAATGTTGAGCGGACAATGCCTACTTATTCGTGAAAGCGATTTAATGCCTGAAGAAGAGAGAGTGAAAACAGTACTATATAAGAAATGCTACGAGCCATTTAGGCTTCATTACTCATTACAATTAAATCTCGTATATAATGATTTATTTTTAGGAGTTCTCACAATTTATCGTAAACGAGAAGAAGGAGATTTTACCTCCGATGAGATGTTCATTGTAAAGGCCTTTAGCGATCATCTCAATCTTCGCTTTTATGAATATTATACAAAGGATTCAAAAAATTCTTCCAATATATCGTTCTCTATGGCAAATCTAGCCTCGAAGTATAATTTAACGAATCGTGAAGTAGAAGTTTTACAATTAATTTTTCAGGATATGAATAATGATGAAATTGCTAACAAACTTTATATAAGTGGATATACACTAAAAAAACACATTCAGAATTTATACCGCAAATTCAATGTGTCTACTAAATGGAGCTTATTAAAATTTAGAGAATAACTAAATACTTAAAGAGAGGCAATGGACAACCGAAATAGAATACATATATGTGTTCTATTTCTTTGTTTGCTTTCCCTTTACGTATTTTTTAACATACAGATACTTTATTTAGAGATAAAAATACTTGCCTAAATATGCTGTCACCTTAAATTTACACCAAACAAATAAAGGTAATATATGTTTTTGCGAAGTGTTTAAAAGTAAACTTAAACTTTCATACAAACTGCAAGTATTTTATACCAAATTTAATGTTCGTACCAGCCAATTGGTCCTGGGGTTAAATTGATGTTTATTTGTTTTATTTCTTGGTATTCTTCTAAACCGTGGACACCTAGTTCTCTACCATATCCACTCATTTTATATCCTCCCCATGGTGCTTCGTTGAAAGTTGGATTATAACAATTAATCCACGTGATACCTGCTCTAATTTCCTTAATTACTTTTAATGCTATAGTTCCATCTGATGTAAATACTGCTCCTGCCAAACCATATACGGTATCATTTGCTAATGCTATAGCTTCTTCTTCTGTTTTAAATGTTTGTATTGTCACAACAGGTCCAAAGATTTCTTCTTTTACAATTGTCATATCTGAAGTACAGTTGTCAAATATAGTTGGTCTCACATAATATCCTTCTGCACATTCTCCTTCTGTGTATCTTTCTCCACCACAAACTAGGGTTGCACCTTCATTCTTACCTATCTCAATATATTTTAATACTGTTTCCATATGTTCTTTTGAAACTAACGGACCCATATCTGGATTATTTACTGGATTTCCTATAGTCATTGCATTTGCTTTTTCTGCAAGACGTGCTACAAACTTATCCTTAATTGACTCCTCGATAATAATACGAGAACCTGCTGAACAAACTTCACCTTGATTAAAGAATATACCAACCATGGCCCATTCAACTGCTCCTTCAAAGTCCGCATCCGCAAAAATAATATTTGGTGATTTCCCCCCAAGTTCTAGGCCAACTTTTTTAAGGTTTCCTACAGCAGCTCTTGCAATACTTTGTCCTACTTCTGTACTTCCTGTGAAAGTAACCATGTCTATATCATTACTTTCAGCTATTTCCTGCCCTACAGTTCCACCTGAACCTAATACCAAATTAACAGATCCCTTTGGAAGCCCTATTTCATCAAATATTTCAAATAATGCAATTGTTGATAAAGGAGTATTTGAACTAGGTTTAAATACGACACTGTTTCCTGCCGCAATAGCTGGCGCTAACTTCCAAACTGCCATTAAAAATGGGTAGTTCCATGGAGTGATTTGTCCACATACCCCTACTGGTTCATGAACTGTGTATGAGTGCATTTGCCCAAATCCATCATTTACATCATAAACTCCTCCATATGGTTTTGTGATTAAGCCTGCATAATATCTAAAACAATGAATTCCGTCATCTATGTCACCTTCTGCCTCACGAAGAGGTTTTCCATTATCTATTGTATCGAGCATTGCAAATTTATCTCTTTTTTCTGCTATCTTATCTGCAATTTGTAAAAGAATATCAGCACGAGCTTGTGCATTCATTCTCCTCCATTCACCTTTTCCATAAAAAGATTCTTTTGCAGCTGCAATTGCTAGCTTAGTATCCTCAATCCCGCCTTCTGTTGTCTTTGCAATTACTTGTCCATTAGCTGGATTTATTACATCTCTCGTTTTTTTAGAAATAGCTTCTACCCATTCACCATTGATGTACATCTTTTTAATTTCCATAATATCTCTTCCTCTCATTTAATTAATATAAGATCTCTCAACTTATTTTTGCCAACAATTTATTTTGCTGTGAATTTCACAGATTAATTTCTATTAACAATTAATTTCAAATTCTAATAAAATATCTGTAGCTCCCGATTTTTTAAGCATATTCTGAAGAATATATATGGTACAGAATACTTATTCTTAAGAATATTTATGGTAATATTCCGAAGAATATATATTCTAATATTCTCAAGAATATTTGTGGTAGACCTTATTAGTTTATTCCATACTTATCATTGCTCCCAATTCCACATAAGACACTTATCTTTAATAGTTTTCCCTGCACTTATATCCAATACTTCTTTCCCTTTTACTGTAATAACTCCATTTACAAAAACATATTCAATGCCTTCTGGCCTTGTGTCTGTAGCTCCAAAGCATGGATAATCTGCTTTATCTTCTATTATTTTTTCATCAAATATTAAAATATCTGCATCAGCTCCAACTCCAATAAATCCTTTATTTATTAATCCTAAGCGTTTTGCCGGCATGTATGTGCATCGTCTTATAGCATCTATTAACGTGATTCTATGCTGCTCTCTTACCATAGTTTTAAAAAATTTAGGATATGTCCCTGCATCTTGGGGATGACCTGGAACTCCAGCATCGTATAATGTTCCCGCATCTGTAGAGACCATTACATAAGGTTTTTCTAGGATTTCAAATACTTCATATTCCTCTCCCACCATGCCTATGACCGTATCATCCTGATAATTTCGTCTAAGTTCTTCATAAATTTCTTTGGTTAATCTCTTACCTTTATATTTACCAGTCCCAGCTATTAAGCTGCTATAATCGCATCCCCACTTTTCTATGCAGCCTTCATCAAAAACAGCACTTCCAATGGAAGTCGCAAATCCACTATACAATCCGCTATCTACGGATATATCTAGCCCTTCGGCTAAAGCTTCTTCTATCATATGAAGAGCTTCTGTTGCCATTCCCATTCCAAACTGGTAAGTTAGATGAGATATATTTACAGCTGCACCTGTTTTTCTAGTTATATCAATAGCTTCTCTTAAGCTAGAAAGGCCACCATAGGAGTCTGACCTTGTATGAATTGATACTAACTTTCCATATTGGGCTGCAACTTTTGCTAGTTCTAATACTTCCTTCCTTGAGCTTCCAGGAACATATTCAAGTCCGAATGATAATCCGCTGACTCCAAATTCAAATGCTTCTTCAAGGATACCCTTCATCTTTTCAATTTCTTCATCGCTGGATGATTTATATCTATCAGTAACCCCAACTTGTTCTCTCAGAGTAATATGTCCAATTTGTTCTATTTGATTGATTAAAAAACTATCATACTTATTGTAGAATTCCTTAATATTTTCTGGAGACATTCCACAATTACCATTGTATACTGTAGTAACTCCCATGGCTGCTAGCACTCTAGCACAATCTAAATCTCCCTCTACATGAGCATGAATATCTATAATACCTGGACATACTATTTTGCCTCTTACATCTAATTCAATGTTACCTTCCATATCTTCTCTTGTTATAGCTTTTATTTTTCCATTCAGGATTCCAATATTAGCAATAGTGCTCTTTTTTCGCTCTGGATCTATTATGATTCCATTCTTAATAACAACATCGTATTTAATCATTAACTCACCCTCTTATTCAAGTTAGTAAACCTTTATTCCTTATTATCTTTATGAACATGAAAATAAATAAAAGGTAAACATACCGTTCTACTATTCTCTTATTGTGCCTTAAGCTTCCTAACTTGAAATGCAGTATTTAAAGCTATAATTATAATAGTTATAACCATTATTACTGTGGATAAAGCATTTACTTCTGGTGTTACTCCAGTCTTTACCATGGAGAAAATTTTAAGTGGAAGTGTTGTACTTCCTGGTCCAGCTGTAAAGAAGCTAATTACAACATCATCAATAGATAATGAAAATGCCAGCATAGCACCAGACAAAACTCCTGGCATTATGAGCGGTAACGTTACTCTCCAGAAAGTCACAATCCTATTTGCACCTAAATCCATAGCTGCTTCTTCAAGATATTTGTCAAATCCGGCAAGTCTTGCTCTCACTGTTATTACAACAAAAGGAATACTGAAAGTAATGTGAGATAAAGTAATACTAATTAATCCTAAAGGAATACTAAGAACTGAATATATTGAAAGTAGAGCAATACCAAGTACTACTTCTGGAATTACTATAGGGATGTATAATAATTTATCTATTACATCTCTTCCTCTAAATCTGTATTTACTTAGCCCTATAGCACCAATAGTTCCTATAATAGTTGAAATAATAGTACTTATAATCCCAATAATCAAAGTATTTGAAAGCGCCTCCATTAAAGTTCTATTTTTGAAGAAGGTCCCATACCATTGAAAAGTGAAATTTTCGAAAGTAATATTTAACTTTGAAGTATTAAATGAAAAAATAATTACATAAAAGATAGGAAGATATAAAAATAAGAAAACAAGATAAATATAAATATTTTTAAATATTCTAGATATATTCTTTTTCTGCATCTTTGTCATTTTACATACCTCCTAAGTCGTCCATATTACCACCTGATTTTTGGTATAACCATACAAGTACCAAAGTAATTACAATTAAAAATATTGAAATTGCTGATCCGAGTGGCCAATTCCTGGCGGTTATAAATTGAGTTCTAATAACATTACCAATTACTTGAGTTTTACTTCCTCCAAGTAAGTCAGTAACAAAGAAATATCCTAATGAAGGAATAAATACTAGAATACTGCCTGCAAATATTCCCGGCATCGTAAGTGGTAAGGTAACTTTTATAAAAGAAGTAATAGGTTTTGCTCCTAAATCACTACAGGCTTCCAAAAGCGATTTATCCAATTTTTCAATTGAGCTATATAAAGGTAAAATCATGAATGGTAATAACATATATACTAGACCTATCATTACCCCGGTTGTATTATATACTAGTTGAAGTGGTTCATTAATTACTCCTAATTTCAACAATAGTGAATTTATAATACCGTCCTTGCGAAGTAAATTGATCCATCCAAAAAGTCTAATTAACGAACTTACCAAGAAAGGAACTATTACCATAGCCATAAAAACTGTCTTCTTTATAGTTGTTTTTTGGGCTATAAAGTAAGTAAATGGATATGCAATTACTATGCAGATTACAGTCGTAAAGGTCGAAATCAAAAATGATTCACCAAAAACCTTTAAATATAACGGATCAAATACTTGTATAAAATTATTTAATGTAAATCCAATAACAACTCCACCATAAGCCCCCTTATTCATAAAACTCATAACGAAGACATAAATAAATGGAATAGCTACTAGCAAAATCATCCATGCTGAAACTGGACCAACTGTGGTTATAAGAGGCATGTTTATTTTCTTTTTACTTTTCATTTAAGCACCTCCTTATTTTGTTTGGTTCTCTACTGTAAATACGGGATTATCTACAACATTGAAGACTTCTTGGCTTTGTGATTTAATAACAACTGCATCTTCCTTTTCCCAATACACATATACTTCTGAACCTATTGGTAGTAATTCCACTTTTGGAGTAGTATTCATCTTTATCTCCATTCCTGTTGGAAGCATAATTATTGTTTTATTAACATTCCCAATATAGACATGCTCTTTTACTTTTCCTACAAGAGTAAATCCTTCTATCGCTTCCTTAGATAATCTTATATTTTCAGGCCTTACTAGAACATAAATTATTTCATTATCCATAACCTGAGAATCCAATACTATAGCATCTCCATTTTCTAATTTTACTCTTGATAAATCATTCTCTAACTTATTAGCAACTCCATAAAAAATATTTGATTCTCCAATAAAATCTGCCACAAATTTAGATTTTGGCTTTTCATATATTTCCTTTGGTGTTCCTATTTGCTCTAAATCTCCTCCATACATAATTGCAATTCTATCACTCATTGTAAGTGCTTCCTCTTGATCATGAGTTACATAAACAAATGTAATTCCCAACTTTTTTTGGAGACGCTTCAATTCAAATTGCATTTGCTTTCTTAATTTTAAATCCAAAGCTCCTAAAGGTTCATCTAGCAGCAAAACCTTTGGTCTATTTATAAGGGCTCTTCCTATTGCAACCCTTTGTTTTTGTCCACCTGATAATTGATCTGGTTTTCTATTTTCAAATCCCACTAGCTGCACTAGCTCGAGAATTTCTGTAACACGCTGTTTAATTTCTGCTTTGTTAACTTTCTTGACTGATAATCCAAAAGCTAAATTATCATAAATAGTCATATGAGGAAATAGTGCATAGTTTTGGAAAACTGTATTTACTTCTCTCTCATAAGGTTCAGAGTTTTGAACCTCTTCACCCTCAATATAAATGCTTCCACTAGTAGGTGTTTCGAAGCCTGCTATCATTCTCAAGGTTGTAGTTTTACCACAACCTGAGGGGCCAAGCATAGTTAAAAATTCACCTTTTTTTATGTCAATAAATAGATCTCTAACTACATGATTATCTCCGTATTTTTTATTTATATTATCTATTTTCACGATAACCTCAGACATTTAATCCCCTCCAAAGTCTTATTTTTCACCCTTATCCTTTAAACTTAGTCCATAAGTCAGTTATTTTTGATACATTTTCTCCAATATCTTGTAACCCTTGACTTTTCTTCATTTCAGCCTCTGGGATATTCATAATATTGTTATTTTTAAAGTCGTCTCCTAGAATATCTTTAGCTGCTTTGTTTGGATTTACATATGGGAAAGTCTTTGAAATAGTAGCACTCACTTCTGGATCTAATATATAGTTCATTAGTAAGTCTGCATTCTCAGAATTCTTAGCTCCGTTCACTTTCATCATCATATCAAATGTGAAATAAATGCCTTCTTCTGGATAAACTACTTTAATTGCTGGATTCTCCTTAGCTGCTAAAGCGCATTCACCTCCATAAACAAGTCCTAATGAACACTCACCATTTAATAATAATGTCTTTGGGCTATCACCGTTGAATGCATGAATATTTGGTTTCAATTGTGTTAAAAAGTCCTCTGCTTTCTTTAATCCTTCATCGCTTGTATCATTTATCTTATATCCATTTGTCATTAATCCAATCCCGACTATTGGTCTGGCATCTTCAACAACAACCATGGTATCTTTATACTTAGGATTCAATAAATCTTTATATGATTTTATATTATCCTTAATTTTATCTGTATTAACTGCTATCAATATGCTTGTACCCAAATAAGGAATACTGTATTCATTTTTAGGATCATTTGCTTCATGTAAATATTGCTCATCAATATTTTTGAAGTTCTCTATTTTACTTGTATCTAATTTTTGAATCAAATCTTGAGATTTTAGTATATCAATATCTTGAGCCGGGCCAATAATCATATCATATGTCCCTTTACTTCCTGATTTAACTTTTGCAAGCATTTCATCTGGATCAGTGAATGTAGTCATATTAACTGTAACTCCATACTTTTCTTCAAAACCTTTTAGGACGTCATCAGGCAGATATTCGGACCAGCAGATAACATTTAATTCCTTACTTTCACCAGAATTTTCACCTGTACTTCCATTAGAAGTTGATTGAGTATTTGAACCACAGCCAGATAAACTCATTGTTACCATGCATCCTATTGTTATACTTAATATAAGTTTCTTTAATATACCTTTTATCATCTAAATCACTCCTCTAAATAAAAATAGCTTTTATGCTTATAATTTCCTAACTCTTCTATCATGAGCTAAAACAAAAAAGTGCATAAAGATATTCATACCTTTATGCACCCTTGCATCTAAATATTTATAATTATAAAGCCTTACTTCCTCTTTCACCTGTCCTAATACGAACAACTTGTTCTATATTTCTAACAAAAATTTTTCCATCTCCAACATTGCCAGTTCCTACCTTGTCTATTACTGATAAAATAATATCTTCTATTATATTGTCCTCTACTACTGCCTCGACTTTAATTTTGGGTAATAAATTTATATTTGTTTTTAAACCCTTAATCTCATTTACACCTTCTAGCGAGCCTCTTTGAGTTCCACATCCCATTGCGGTTGATATTGTCATTCCACCACAGTGGTATTCATCCAAAATACTTTTAATAATTTCTAATTTTTCCGGTCTTATAATTAATACTATTTCTTTCATAACCTCTCTCCTCCCTAATTGCAAAATTATATACAAAATTCCATCTAAACAACTATTTCACTACTTCTTGTGAATAATATACTATCAAAATCTTTTTATAACAATTCACCAAAAACACCATTTTAATTATCCTTTTTAATATATAGATACCCCTAAAGTAGTATTCTCATCCTCTTTCTTTAACCATCTTAAATAGCTGAACTCTATTCTTAATACCTAGCTTTCTATATATATTAAGTACATGTTTCTTTAATGTATTATTTGTAATGCATAATTTATTGCTAATCTCACTGTTCTCTAATCCATTCATTAGTTCACATAACACAGCTTCTTCCCTTTTGGTTAATCCATAAGTATCTACACACTGGGAAATAGATATTTTTTCTCCACCCATGGAATTATTATTTAGATCCTGATATAGCCTAAAGGCTAAATGTTCTTTAATAATATCAAGTACAAAAGAATCCTCATATATAAAATCTTCTTTTCCTTTTATTCTAAAGAAACATACTACACCAACAAACTGATTTTTGTGTGCCAATATCATATTTAGTGTATGATGCCAATTGTTAGGTTCAAAGTACTTTTTATAGTATTCCGTCTCTACTCTCTTTTTCTCTGAAATAATATCACTTTCTCTATATACTTTACTTTTACCACCAAACATTAATCCCCTGCTATAATCTATACTGTCATACTTGTCCATGTAATTTTCATCTGCTCTAGGCTTGTAATTGTAAAATACTGGTTTAACCAATGTATGACTATTTAATTCTGATGCAATATAAAAGTCAGCACTATCAAAATCTAAAACTAAAGCCATCTGAGTAAGGAAATTTTTTCGCATAGTAGTAGAATTCTCAATAGAATTAATCTGATATACTATATTGTTAATAACCATCCAATCATTTGTTTCTAAACTACGCATTTGCTAAAACTTCCTTTCCTAAAGTATTGAATAATATAAAATAAGAGGCATATGTAATTCTCTTAATGAGATATTTACATATGCCTCTTTGCACATATCAATTTACTTATACATTATTTTACTCTTTCACTATTCGTCTTTCAACATTATCATTTGATTATTTTTTATACTAAGCATACTCCTTTAGGAGTACATTTAAAGTAATTATAAAGTTATATTTTAATTCTCTTCATCAAAATATAATACTGATTCAGTTTCTCTACAATATTTAACACACATACATTGTGCTAATTTTCTTGGGCACTTATAACATAAACAAGTCAGATCCTTTCCATTACATCTTCCTTGCTTTAGCTCTCCACAATCTCCGCAATTTACTCCATTTCCTGCTGGCATAATAGTATCACTACTCCTTTAACTTTATACTTACATTATTATTAACTCAAAATTAATGAATGTCAAATTATAAGCCATTAATAAATAAATAGATAGCTTTTTTGAAAAGCTACCTACTTTTTCACTTAAAACATATAAGATATCATTTACCAAATCCCTATTCTATCCCCCGGCTTAACATACATACCATCTTTTTCAGTAATTCCATATGTGTCATAGAACTTTTGAAATTGTGGTAGGACTGCATTTACTCTAGCCTTATTAGGAGAGTGAACATCTATGATTAATGCATATGTTGCATATTCTTTTGTTGTTATTTGCCTCCAAGTAACTGCATAACTTTCAAAAAACGCTTTATAATTTGCATTATTCATTTCGCCTAGTATATCTAAAAGACAGGATACTCCACCTATATCTGCAATATTTTCTCCCACAGTAAGATTGCCATCTAACTTTTCACCAGGCATTGCTTCAATCTGACTATAAAAATTTGCAACCTTTTGAGTTTTTTGCATGAATTCTTTATAATCCTCTTCGGTCCACCAATTATTAAGGTTACCATCAGAATCATATTGAGCTCCAGTATTATCAAAGGCATGGCTAATTTCATGACCAATAATAACTCCAATTCCGCCTAAATTAACTTCCTTAGGTGCATTTACATCATAAAAATGGCCTTGAATTATTCCGCCTGGTATAATAATTGAATTTTCTGTTGCACTATAAAAAGCATTGACTGTTTGAGGTTTAAACTGATCTTCATCTTTATCCACTAGTTTGTTTATTTTATTAAACATCTTATCACGCTCAAATATTCTAAGTGTCATTGCATTTTGGAAAAGTGATCCACCTTCTTCGTATGATTTAATATCTAACTTTGAATAATCATTCCAACTGTCAGGATACGCTATCTTTATCTTTAACTTATCTAGCTTATCAATAGCATTTTTTTTAGTTTGACTACTCATCCAATCAAGATTATCAATTCTCTTTTTGTAAACTGCTATAATATCCTTTGTTATGGACTCTACATCTTTTTTAGTCTTTTCAGGAACATATTTTTCAGAATAAAGTCTTCCAATAGCCATTCCCATCATAGAATTTACATTATCAACGGCCTCTTCCTCTTTTGATACATTACCAGTTATGCCTAGCATATTACTTGCGTATTCTTTATTGGCATTTTCAAAATCCTCACTTAAATAATTTGATGCATATAGTAAATTAACTATTTCAATATAATTTTTAATGAGAGGTAAATTTTCTTGATTATATAATTTATTAAATGCTTTCAACCATTCTGGATCTTCTAAAATAATCTTATTAGCTTTGTCTATTCCCATATAATTCATAATTTCTGGTAGATTTAAATTAGGAGCTAAATTATTTAATTCTGCTACTGTATATACATTATATTGTTCATCAATCAAATTCTTAGTTGTAGCCTTTTCCTTTTTTCCTTTAATATACGGAGCTACCATTTCTTCAAATTTAAACATATCATCAACTTTTTTCTGAGATTCTTGTTGAGTATATCCACTTAACATCAATATTTTATTATAATAATCTTCCGTTAACTTACGCTCTTTTTTGCTATTCTCTGTTGGATTAGTATATTCATCTGAATCCCCTAAACTAAGCGCAATAGGACTTATATAAAGTATATTTGTTTTCACATCTTTTATATCTTTTTCTACAGAAAACTTTATTGTTGAGTTTAATATCCTCTTATCCTTCCAGAGCTTAGTAATATCATCTATTGTTCCAATTGATTTAATTTCATCTAAATTTTCCTTTACTGGTTTTATCCCTTCTCTATTTCTTGCTTCTATATTTAAAGTATTATTGTAAATATTTATTATTTTCTTCTCATCACTATTTTCTTTATACGCATCCTTATTAATCAACAAATTGTTAATTATATCTTTGATTTGTTCTGTTACTTTATTCTCAACATCATCAAAAGTAGACGCAGTAGATTTTCCATCTTCAATTTTAGCATTTTTAATCCAATCACTATTTACTGCATCATAAAAATCATCATTTAATCTTACTCCTTGACTATTGTTTGTTACTGATGATTCCTCTGCCATTGCAACATTATGTGATCCATTAGATACAACCAGCATAAATGCTACTATACTTGCTACTATACTTAACTTTTTAATTTTTTTCATTACTACACCTCTCTTTCAGGATAGCTTTTTATAATTAGCTTTTATAACTTACTATTAACCTCTGTTTATATTACATGTGCAATAATATTTATTATGTTTCACTAATAAAAACTACTCCCTAGCCCCTTTAGCTTATGAAATTCTTAGTGGTTTGCCTTGTCCAGATAAATATATCCATATAAATAATTGGTATCATATATTTCTCTATACCTAAAAGTTACACCATTCCAAGTTGATTCTGATATATAAATTTTACCACCATCTATTTTTTCAACTATTGCTACATGTCCATCGCCTCCAGAATTAGGCATGTTAGATTTCCAAACTGCAATAGCTCCTACTCTAGGTTGAGAACCATACTGGTATTTACCGCTTTTTTGATTTGCGTCCCACCATTCATAGGCATTTCCTATAAATCCTGCATCACTTGGCTTTACTCCTGTAATTTCCCAAGCGCGTCCCCAAGCATACCATGTACAATTTCCTTTAATCGGTTTTCCTCCACTATAAAATGGTGGCGAAAGTTTAACTTTATAAAAAAGATTATCATCAGAATAGTAATACTTATTATCTGTACTTGGCTGTGTATTCCTTATATCACTAAGCGAACTACTGATCGCATTAGAATTTTTATTATCTACTGATGGAGTATCTACACTAGAATTAGGTATATTAGAAGAGGTTGGACTCTTTGTTGTATCATCTTCAGGTTTATTAAACGTGACCCATTTAGAGCTTACCCATCCCCTTTTTCCATTTATTATTATGGGATAGAATCCATTCTTTTCATCATCAACAATTTTAACCTGTGCACCTCTGTATATATTGTCAATTATATCTGACGAAATTGATGCATCTGATCGAACGTTTAATGAATCATTATTTGTCGCAACATATGCAATACGAGAATTCGTGTCATCCTTTACACCATTTACATTCTCTGATCCACTTTCTATTTGCTCAGTATTACCATTTAGCATTTCTCCGCTATCAGAGAAAGTATAAACTTTGCCACTTATGCCTAATGTTCCAGTTTCCATTTCTCCACTAAAATTAGTATAATACCAAGTGCCATTGTCATTTACCCATCCTATGCTCATTACCCCATCATTATTAAAGTGATACCACTTTTCACCAACCTTTTTCCAACCTATAGTCATCTCTCCACTATTAGATAGGTTGTACCATTTTCCATTATCACTAAGCCATCCTGTTTTCATTATTCCATCTGTATTAAAATAATACCACTTTTCATCAATTTCTTTCCAACCAGTAATTTTAATATCTCCATCTAACCAACTCCAACCATTGTTCTTATCATTAATCCATTTAGCTGATGCTGAGATATAACACATGTTTGTTACCATTAGAGTTGTCATTCCCGTTATTATAATCTTTTTAAGAAATTCTTTGTTCACTTTCTTTTCCCCTTCATAAATTATTTCTTATACGTAACTCATAATATACTCTTTTATTGTTTATACATAAAAAATTACTATATTAATTTCAATATAAAACTAATCTCAATAAGTTAAAAGAGTCCCCCCTTGGAAAATAAATAATACTCTAGGAATTTTAATCCTTATACATTAAATATTAACTCAAAATCACTTAATTAACAAACATAATTATAATTAAAAATAACAAAATCTGTATTTAGAAACATAATGAACTTTTTATATTTCTAAATACAGACAATCTTTGAACAATTATTAAATTTTGCAATGTCAAAATTCTCTAAATGAAAATTCTAAAACTCAATTAAAGAAATAACCTTATTATAATCAAAACAATAACACCAGGAACTCCAAAAAAACCTGCTATCAAAGCGGTAATTGGATTAATCGCCAGCGAAAAATTAACATTTATGCCTATTAATCCGAGATTTGCAATTATAAAATTAGCTAAATATAATATTACAACGCCTATGATACCATTTATAAGTATTTTTATCGGCCATTTTAATAATCTTATCATTAAAAATAATAATATTATCCCTGCTAATCCATATATTAAATATTGTCCCTCCATATTTAGCTCCCCCACTTTATTTATTCAACAATTCGTACATTATTTTCTACTACATAATTATGTTCTACTCTTATCCCCTTTTCTCTTGCTATTGATAATAAGTAATCATATCTTTTTCTTGCAACATTCTCTGAATAAATAGCTACTTCTATTAATTTGTCATCGTTAACATTATTAAACATGCTACGAGCCACATTTATTTCCATTTTTGCAATTTCCATATCATGTAATAACTTAGCATACATAGTTGAGTCATTAGTCTTGTTCATCAGGTACTCTACAATATTTTTTTTATTCATGTAAATCCCTCCAAAAAACTTCTTACTACCATTTTATCCATTCAATGGTAAAAATATACATAATTTGATTTCATAATTTATTTTAATACTGTAACACTTTTTCAAATTTATATATATTATACTTAAGAAGCTTTTCACTCATGCAGATAGAAACTTCTAACTCCCATCTATGTAACACTTTTTAGGAACCTAATTTTATTTAGGTTCCTTTATTTTATATCTCTTTTCTTCCCTCTAGTGCCTTAGATAATGTAACTTCATCTGCATAATCTAAATCACCACCAACAGGTATACCTGAAGCAATCCTAGTAACTTTAACATCAAGAGGTTTAAGTATCTTAGATATGTACATTGCAGTTGCCTCTCCTTCTATATTAGGATTCGTTGCTAATATTACTTCCTTTACATCTTCGTTCATTCTAGAAACAAGCTCTCTAATTCTTATATCTTGAGGACCTCTTCCTTGCATTGGAGATATATTTCCATGTAATACATGATATACTCCATTGTATTCTTTAACCTTTTCCATTGTCATAATATCCTTTGGCTGCTCTACAACACATATTGTACCCTTATCTCTATTAGGATTCCCACATAATGCACAAGGATCTTTATCTGTAAAGTTTCCACATACCGAGCAATACTTAACCGTTCCTTTTGCCTTAACTAATGCATCCGCAAATTCCTTAACTTCATCATCCGGAAGATTTAATATATGTAATGTTAATCTTTGAGCCGTCTTTTGTCCAATACTTGGTAGCTTGGCAAATTCTTCTATCAACTTTTCTATGGCTACTGGATAAAACTCCATCATAATTTATAATTCTCCTTTATCTATATTTTTAGCCTATTATAAAAAGCATACAGGCTGAAGTTTCTTCTACACTCCTGTATGCTAACTTATTAATAACTATTGAAATTCTTAGAATAACCCGCCTGGCATTCCGCCTGTTAGTTTACCCATTTTGCTTGAAGTTTCCTCTTCTGCTTTTCTTAGTGCTTCATTAACAGCACTCATTACTAGGTCTTCAAGCATTTCAACGTCATCTGCATCTACAACTTCTGGTTTTATGTTAATTGATGATACTTCTTTTTTACCAGTTACTTTTACAACTACAGCACCACCACCTACTGATGCTTCAAATTCCTTTGTCTCAAGTTCCTTTTGCATATCTTCCATTTGCTTTTGAAGCTTTTGTGCTTGCTTCATAAGGTTATTCATATTTCCGCCACCAAAGCCTCCTGGAAATCCACCTTTTGCCATAAAAAATCCTCCTCTTTCTTGAATCTCATTCATTAATTATAAAACATCTTTTATTAATACTCAAGTTTAATGAATAAGTAACTTCTTATTCATCATATATTTCAAATGGTATTCCTTCTATTGTTTCTTTTAATAACTCTTCTTGATCTTTTACTTCATTATCATTTTTTACTACATAATCTACAATTACTTTTTCCTTTAGAACTTCTGAAAATACGGTATTCACAATTTCTCTGTATTCTGCCTTCTGCAACCTATCTTTATTAAATGCATACATTGAATCATATTCAAGTGTAGCTATACCATTTTTTAAGCTATATGGCTTTGCTGTAACGATTGAAGCATAAACAATCATTGCCCTCTTTGCCTTGAACTTTTCTAATATTTCTGTCCATACTCTCCCAACATCATCTACTGTTAACGATGAATTTGGATTAGCTTCTAAATTAACACTGTTACTATTTATGTTACCCTTATTAATAGCATTTCTACTTTGATTATTATTTGAATTAGTTCCTATATTATTATGTGCAGATTTTAATTCTTCATTAATATTTTCTGATTGAACCATTCGAATCTTGCCAGTTTTTAATGATTCCTCCAACTTGTTTATTCTTGATAAAATAACCTCATTTGAAGTATCATACTCAATTTTACACATCTTTATAATAGCAAGCTCTAAATATAATCTACTTTGCTTGCTAGCTTTTGAATTTGTTTCCGAATCCTGAAGTATTCTAATAGCTCTCATTATTTCTTCTACTCTAATCTTTCTTCCCTGTTCTTTAATTAAATGAATATTTTCAAGAGACATGTCTAAAACTTCTTCTGGATTATTTGTAACCTTTACCATAAGTAAATTTCTAAAATGTGCTATTAAATCTTTAATGAACAATTGCATATCCTTACCAGAATAAACAAGCTTATCAATTATAATCATGGATTTTTCAATACTTCTATCTATAATGGCATAAGTTATGTCAAACAAATATTCATTTGTCACAAGTCCCAATATACTAACTAAATCTTCGTAGTTAATTTTATCTTCACCCATAGCAATCGCTTGATCTAATATACTTAATGCATCTCTCATTGCACCATCGCAGACTCTTGAAATTAAATCCAAACTTTTTTGCTCATAAGTTATTCCCTGAGAATCTGTTATCTTTTTAAGTCTGCTAGATATTTCTTTTTGGCTTATTCTCTTAAAATCAAATCTTTGACATCTAGATAGAATAGTTATAGGTAGCTTTTGCGGATCTGTTGTGGCTAATATAAATATTACTCTCTTAGGAGGCTCTTCTAAAGTTTTTAAGAACGCATTAACTGCTCCTACTGAAAGCATATGAACCTCATCCATTATATATATTTTATACCTAGCTTCCTGGGGCGGATATTTTGTATCATCTATAATGTCTCTAATCTTATCTATACCATTATTAGAAGCGGCATCAAGTTCTGTTACATCAATTGCTAATCCCTCATTTATTTTTCTACACATCTCACACTCGTTACATGGTTCTCCATTTTGTAAATCTAGACAATTTAATGCCTTTGCCATTACTTTTGCAGTTGATGTTTTTCCTGTTCCTCTAGTTCCACAAAAAAGATAAGCATGTGCAATTCTATCGTTTAAAATTTCATTTTTTAACGTTGTAGTTATATGTTCCTGTCCAACAACGTCTTCAAAATTCTTTGGTCTCCACTCTCTATATAGTGCTGTATAACCCACGGGATACCACCTCGCCATTTCTCTTAAATATAACATTATTATACACTATTGCTTGTGCAATGCAAAATACACAATTAGTTTTATATTACATATATTTGAATAAATATATGTAATATAAAAATCTTTAAAAATAAATACTAATAGTTTCTTGAATTTACACTCCTTCTGAAGACCATATACTTTTAATATGCTTTTATATAAAATATATTGGATGACTTGTTAAATACTTTAGGTTAAAATGTATATTGAATAATTTTATTATAAAAATAATTTTTAAATATAAGGAGGCATATCTATAATGAGTTTATATGATGATAAATATTTAGCCATTGCTAATGATATATTAGAAAATGGTTACTTCGATAATAACAGAACTGGAGTCAAGACTTATAAACTACCTCATCAAATTATGCAATTTAATTTAGAAAAAGAATTTCCAATACTAACAACAAAATTTGTGGCATTTAAAACTGCCGTTAAAGAACTTCTTTGGATCTTTAAAGATCAATCAAACAGTGTAAAAGAACTTCAATCTCAAAACGTAAAAATATGGGATGAATGGATGATGGAAGACGGAACTATTGGAACTTCTTATGGTTGGATAGTGAAAAAGTTCGATCAAATAGATAAATTAATAGATGCATTAAAAAATAACCCACAAGATAGAAGAATGATGATTAATTTATGGCAGATTCCATACCTAGATAGCGCTCCTTTATATCCTTGCTGCTTTCTTACAATGTGGGATGTAACAGATGGGAAGCTCAACTGTATGCTTGTTCAACGAAGCGGAGATTGGGGACTTGGTGTTCCATTTAATACATCTCAGTATGCTGTATTAGTTCATCTGTTAGCTCAAGTTACTGGACTTAAGCCAGGATTATTTACTCATGTAATAAATAATGCTCATATATACGAAAATCAAGTAGATGGTTTGAAACTTCAACTTACAAGAAAAAATGATGCATATAATGCTCCAAAACTTTGGATCAATCCAGAAATTACAAATTTCTATGATTTTACTCCTGACGACATAAAATTAGAAGATTATAAGCATCATGAATCTATAAAAATGGACGTATCAGTATAATTAAATTTAAGGCATATGAAAGAAAATAATATACTTTTTGATTGTGCCTAAGATAGGTGGGATAATAAATGATTTCAATAATTGTTGCTATTGCTAAAGATAATGTAATCGGGAAAGATAACAAATTATTATGGCATATTTCAGAGGATTTAAAGAGATTTAAAAAAATAACTACAGGCAAAAAAATGATTATGGGTAGAAAAACTTTTGAATCATTGCCTGGAATTTTACCAAATAGAGAACATATAGTTCTAACTAGAGATAATAATTTTAATGTAGATTCAGATAAGGTGACAATAGAGCACGATTTTAATTCAGTACTTCAAAGATATTCGGAGTGTGAAGATGAAGTCTTTGTAATTGGAGGTGCTGAAATTTATAAACAATTTCTCCCTTATGCAAAGAAATTATACTTAACAAAAGTAGATGAAGAATTTGAAGGCGATACATATTTCCCTGGAATTAATTATTCAAATTATAATACTGAATACACATCAGAGAAATTTATTGATGAAAAGAATGGATTGCATTATACTTTTGTAAATTTAATACAGGCATAAATATACGGTAATATCAGTTTTAAATTCATATTACTATATCATAATTACGAAGAATTACATTCTATTTTAGAAATGGGCTACAATACAACTTTAAAATAAAAAATCTTTAGAATTGGGGAATGTATTATGAAATTTGTAACTTTTAAGCATGAAGGTATAGAGCAAGTAGGAATACTAGCTCTCAATGAGCAAGGAGTTTATCCTATGAAATCTCTTGGCATTAATTATGATAGCATGATCAGTTTAATAGAAAACATAACAGATCATGAAATGGATCTTCTACAAAAATCATTAACTAATAATGATAAGGAATATATCTCCATAGAGAATATTTCTAAAATGCCTCCAATACCTAATCCTAATCAAGATATTATTTGTTTAGGTATCAACTATATGGAACATGCAGTTGAATCTGCTCGATATAAAAACGAAGCCTTTGGTGGAGATAGACCATATGCAGTATATTTTTCTAAAAGAGTTAATACTGCGACTGCTGATGGTGATTATATCCCTAGTTATCCACAAATAGTTGATAGTCTAGATTATGAGGCTGAATTAGCAGTGATCATTGGAAAAGACGCTAAAGATGTACCTAAAGAAAAAGCTTTTGATTATGTTTTTGGTTATACTATAATAAATGATGTGAGTGCAAGAAACCTTCAAACAAGACATAAACAATGGTATTTTGGTAAAAGTTTAGATGGTTTTACTCCAATGGGGCCTTGTATTGTCACTAAAAATGAATTTGTTAATCCTCCAGTATTAAGGATATGCTCTAGAGTTAACGGAGAGCTAAGACAAAATAGTACTACTGATCTTATGATTACTTCAATACAAGACGTAATTCATGAATTGTCTCAGGGAATTACTTTAAAGGTTGGAACTATTATTGCAATGGGAACTCCAGCTGGTGTGGGCATGGGATTCATACCACCTAAATTCCTAAAGACTGGCGATATAGTTGAATGCGAAATTGAAGGTATAGGCTGTCTTAAAAATATTGTAAAGTAAATAGTAAATTTAAATAAATAATAAATAGGATAAGAAAATGAGGGTATTTCATTGCTGAAATGCCCTCACTTTCTTATCCTATTGTGTCCTATGTTAATCCTATTGAAGAATAACCTAATTAATTTTTCATTTCCATGCTATAATTAAACATTAAAATAAACCATGCACCTCGCTTCGTTATTAGTTTTCTATACGTTACTAATGCAGTTAGCTCAGACCAGATTGATCCACGGCACATGGAAGGAACCACTTATCGCTGCTTCCTTCCAGATCTGACGAGGTTCATGGGCTTCCATTGCGTGGGACCCAGTCATCAACACCACTTACAAAAGTCAGACTATAAATCGCTAATACCTAAGCGAGGAATTCAATCCTGCTATAGCGGATTGCAGGTTACAGGGCACCGCTAACTCCCCATCTAGCATGGCAATGGTGGAATGATAAGGGTTTGCACCTTAATTTCTCCTATTGAGAAAATCGTCTCTTCTCAGACGTCAAACCATGTTAATCATTGCTTTTATCAAAAATATATTTTTAAAATTATTATTAATTTATTAAATGTCATTTTTGATACTTGTTAATGATAACACATAAAAAGTCTAAATTCAAGAACATTATTACTGTCTTTATGTTAAATTTATTCCATACATACCATAATACAATAACAAAATTAAATTTATATCAATTCTTCCCTCATATTTTTTATTTAAATAAGCCTTAAATCTTTTCAAATTAAAGATTATCTATTCTTCAACAAGAATGATATGCTCTTTCTCTACGCCAGCTAAAGCTGCAAATATTTCAAATAAATTGCTGTCATTAACCTGATTTTTATATTTTTCATAATATCCAACAGCATGTTCTTCTTTTTGCTTTGCTAATTGTAAAAGTGCACTATCACTATCATATCTATCATAGCTAACTTTACTTAAATTAGGAGCCTTTATAAAATCACCTAGTCTTTGGTGTATTCTTGAATGACATATTTCTATTTTTGATAATGCTCCAAATACTTTTTTGACTTTATCATTTTTAGCTCTCATAGCTGCCGTGTTATAAAAGTCACCATTAAAGAGCTCAAGCTTAACAGCATGATCTAAAATCTTCAAAGTATTTTCATCAAACAAGTCACTTTGTACTGTAATTATTTCGTTACTTTCACTCAAATACTCCTTACCTACACCACAAAATGGACAATGAATAATATTGTCTATCGAATTCTTATTAATAAAAGCTTCTTCATTAAAATTAAAATTTATTTCATTTATTTCCATACCACATATTTTACACTTCAAATAGTCCATCCCCCTTAAATTTCATATATATTTTAACATACTTTTCATAGACTCATTGCTTTAATCTCATCTTTTTTTAGTTTTTTTAAATAACTATTCTTTTCTAAATTGATATACTACATACTAATCTAGCTAAGGCAACTCCCCCTATGCTTAAAAATACATTTAATAAAATGTTAGCAATTCCAAATAAGTATCTTCCGTCGCTAATTAAATTTATTGTTTCATAGCTAAATGTTGAAAATGTTGTTAGCCCACCCATAACACCTGTTGTTAAAAAAAGCTTTAAATTGGGCGATATCAAATCTGTTGAAACACTTAGTTCCATTATCATTCCTATAAGGAAACCTCCGACTACGTTTACTATTAATGTTCCTAATGGAATATTAGAATTTATCATTTTTGCTGATTGCATGGTCACTAGGTATCTCATTACAGCTCCAATGCAACCACCTATTCCAACATAAATAATCTTTTGCAAAATAATCTCCTCCTTAATAATAAAAAAACTCCCGCCTTCCAAAGCAAGAGTCTTTAACATAGCGTATATCGTATTAACCTCGCTATATTTAATCAGTTTTTCTTATAAATGTTATTATATACCAGAGAGTTTCAAAAGTAAATTATAATTAACTTTTCGAACCTAACTTGTTTCTAATATAAAGTAACTTTATAACTACAGTAACTACTACCAACAAAATTATTATGCTCATTAATTCAAGCATAAAAAATTCTTCTGGTAATGCATTTATTATAGGATCAGTTCTAGGATCAAATATCCAGTAATTATTTCTAAAGAATATTTTATGAAAATAAATAAATGCTTTGGAAAAATCCTTTGCTGATATTGCACCAACAAATATGAATATTACTGCCATCATATTTACACCACTATTGAAATTTGCTATAAGCCTCTTTTTTAAATCATTTGATTTATTAGCCAATACTTTAAAGATTATAACGCCAATAAATATTATACTAAATACATATAGCGCTATAAATATTCTCTTCACCTCAAAAAAGTGTATCCTTCCGAATTCACTCATAGGTATACTATTAAACTTTAATTCCTTAATAAACGGATTCTGAACATAATAAATTACTCTTTTATAGTTATCCATTAATATTTCTGTTGATAATCCAGTGTATTCATTTAATTTATATCTTTGTATTGCATAACCATATATACTAGTTGTATTTAAAACACTTAAAACTATAATGGATATAATTGATATCGCATAAAATATATCTCTAGAAATCCCCAAAGCTATTCTTAAAACTTTTGAAACTATACTCTTATTTATATGAATTCACTTCCTTAAATAATCTAATTCGCCTTTAATAAAACCACTTATGATTCAAAATCACAAATGGTTTTATTATAAAAATTATAAATGTTCTAAATTGTGTTTTTCTCCATTGAAATATTAACCTCAATATTCATATCTCCAACACCCATTTGCACACATACAACTTTATCTGAACTCGCATTTGCAGTAAAGTTTCCATGTACAAGAGTTGGTGTAGATATATTTATATTAATATCTTCTTTTGAAAAATTAGTTGCTACAGTTGCAGTTAACATATTTGTTAGTTCTGAAATTGCACTTTGAGCCAATTCATCAAATTGTTCAACTGGCATTCCCATCATCATTGTAGATGCTATTCGTTTTGCATCATCTAAGCTTAACCCATAAATAACATTACCTTTAATGTCACCTATAATACCAACAATAATGACAACTCCAGGACTCTCTATGAATCTACCTCTTAGACTTATTCCCTTTTTCTCTACATCAGGTAACCCTAACTGTGGCAATACACTTGCAAAAGAATTTAATATTGGATTTATATAATTGACATCCATTCTCCTTCACCTCTTCCAAAGCCTATACTAATTGATAAATCTCCGAACTGAGTTTTTGCATTCGCAGAATAAGTAGTTTCTAATTCTGCTTTCGATATACTAATTGATTCTCCATGGAATGTGGTTGGCGGAGCAACCCTTAATCCAAATATCCTATTTCTTTTATTTATCATTGAACATGCATTTCCTGCCGCCATATTTGTTATCTCAGACATAACATTAAGCATTTCTTCAGTATTCTTTACCTCTCTCTTAAGCAATGCTTTTCCTATGCTATTAGCAGTTTCAAATGACATATCGAAAATTATTCTTCCTGAATACTTTCCTATAACCCCCATGACAATTGAAATTCCCTTACTAATTTTCTCAACATTTTCATTACTTTCATGTGTAATCACCGGCACTGTTTTAGTAAGCTTATTAAAGACATCTAATAGAGCCTCTCTAAACACTGATGAATATAGGCCTTCCAATTCTAAAAACAATTCTTCATCTGCCATAACTCTATTTATTAATAATGTTAATTCTTCTCCATCTACTGGCTTTTGTGCGTACCCACATACGTGATTCTTTTTCGCTTTTCTTACTATTTCATCATCCATCATAGAACTAACAATTATAACTTTAATATTAGGATCAATTTTATGTATTTCCCTTGTACATTCAAATCCATCAGTTCCTGGCATAGTCATATCCATTGTTACTAAATCCGGCTTCATATTTGTAACAACCTCAATAGTTTCCTCTAAGGAACCTGCTTCACCCACAACATTAAATCCACTTTCTGTCAATAAATCTCTCAATAAAGCAATTTGAAAAGGCGAGTCATCCACTATAACAATATTCACATTTTTCATAATTACACCACCTACCCCTTTATTTATAAATACAATCAACCTACCTAACTTTAATATCAATCTGTCTCACAATTCTCCTTCTTAAAATAACCATTAAATTTAATATGCTTTGTAAGTTAATCATATTATCATTATATTTTAAATTCTACTAATACTCAACGAAATTTCTACATAATATAATAAATTTATCATATTAATACATATTCTAGTTAAGATAAAAATCAGTAAATTACCCTATTTCTTATTTCATATTTATATTATATTTTGAGCTTGTCACTTTCTGTATAATTAATATTCCATCCACTATAAATAGCCCTATAAACTATCTTATAGGGCTATTTATATATGCTTATTATTTAAGTTTTACTAATAATTCACCTGTTTTAACTTGTTGTCCTTCACTTACTAAAACAGATTCAATAGTTCCTGCACTAGATGCAACAATATTTGTTTCCATCTTCATTGCTTCTACTACAAGTAAACTATCTCCTTCTTTTACACCGTCTCCTTCTTTTACAAGCACCTTGATTATGGTTCCTGGGATACTAGCTCCAACTTCTAGCTTATTATCAGGATCAGCCATCTTAGATGAATCATCCTTACCTGAATTACTGATAATTCTCTCAGTTTTATCTTTTATTTTAATTTCTCTTCTATTTCCATTGATTTCGAAATCTAAGGTTCTATTTCCTTCAGCATCAAGATCTCCGATTTTAACCAGTTGGACAATCATGGTCTTTCCTTCTGCTATTTCAATTTCACTGGTTTCTCCCTCTGCAAGTCCATGGAAGAATACATCACTGCCCATACGGCTTACGTCACCGTACTCTAATATAGATTTTATATATGCTTCAAATACATCTGGATATAATGCATAACTTATTACGTCTTTTTTGCATGGTGTGAACTTATACTTTTCTTTTAAGTATGTTTCAATCTTTCCAAAGTCTTCTGGTGGTAATAATTCACCTGGTCTAACAGTTATAGCCTCTTCTCCTTTTAATACAATTTCTTGTAAATCCTTAGGGAAACCGCCTTCTGGCTGACCCATCATTCCTTTGAAATATGAAACTACAGAATCTGGAAAGGCCATATTCTTAGCTTTTTCAACTATATTTTCAGGAGTTAAATCATTCTTAACCATGAAGATAGCTAAATCTCCAACCATTTTTGATGATGGAGTAACCTTGATTATGTCTCCAAGCATATCATTTACATCTTTATACATGTATTTTACATCATTAAATCTATGTCCAAGACCAAAGCTCTCAACTTGTGGCTTTAAGTTTGAATATTGTCCACCAGGTATTTCAAATTTATAAATTTCAGCACTTCCTGATTTTAAGTCTGATTCAAACTGGCTGTATACTGGTCTTACTGTATCCCAATAATCAGATATCTTTTGAATTCCGCTTAAATTAATACCTGTATCTCTATCTGTATTACGAAGAGCAGCAACAACTGAGTTTAAAGCCGGCTGACTTGTAAGTCCTGACATTCCATTGAAAGTTGTATCAACAATATCAACTCCTGCATCTGCTGCCATTAATACTGTAGCAACACCATTACCAGTAGTATCATGAGTATGAAGATGAATAGGGATCGAAACTTCATTCTTTAATGCAGTTATAAGCTTCTTAGCTGCATAAGGTTTAAGTAGTGCTGACATATCCTTTATTGCAAGAATATGAGCTCCCATTTTTTCAATTTCCTTAGCTTTATTTACATAGTACTCTAAGCTATATTTATCTCTTTTTTCATCTAAAATATCTCCAGTATAGCATAATGCTACTTCAGCTACCTTATTGCATTTTAATACTTCCTCTAAAGATACCTCTATGCCCTTTAACCAGTTAAGAGAATCAAAAATTCTAAATACATCTATTCCGCTGTCAGCTGATTCTTTTATAAATTCTCTTATAACATTATCTGGATAATTCTTATAACCTACACCATTTGCTCCTCTAACAAGCATTTGGAACATTACGTTTGGAATTCTCTTTCTTAACGATTCAAGTCTCTTCCATGGAGATTCCTTTAAGAATCTATAAGCAGTATCAAAAGTAGCTCCTCCCCACATTTCAAGTGAGAATAAATCATTTCCAAAAACTGCTGTTGCCTTTGCAATATTCTTCATGTCCTGGGTTCTAACACGAGTAGCCATTAAAGACTGCTGAGCATCTCTCATAGTTGTGTCTGTAAGAAGCAGCTTATTTTGATTTTTTATCCATTTAACTACACCTTCTGGACCTTCTGCATCTAAAATCTGCTTAGTTCCGCTTAAGCCTTCTAAAGATGCTATAGCTGGAATATCTGGCACGTCATATTCTTTCTTAGTACCCTTAGTTTCATTTACGATCTTTTCACCAATGAACTTTAATACTCTGTATTCTTCATCACTTCTAGGCCTTATATCAAATAATTGTGGATTATTTGATATAAAGTTAGTATCACATTCACCTTTTTTGAAGGTTTCATTATTTAACACATTAATTAAAAAGTCTACATTAGTTTTAACCCCTGAAATTGTAAGCTCCTTGATTGCACGTATGGATTTTCTAACAGCATCATCAAAAGTTCTTGCATATGCAGTACTCTTTACAAGTAAACTGTCATAATATGGGCTTATTACTGCGCCACTATATCCATTTCCTCCATCAAGTCTGATACCAAAACCTGATCCTGTTCTGTAAACATCAATTTTACCTGTGTCTGGTGAAAAATTATTTGCAGGATCTTCTGTAGTTATTCTACATTGGATTGCATATCCTCTTGGCTGTATATCGTCTTGAGAGTGTATACCTACTTCTGCAGAGCCTAACTCATAGCCTTCTGCTATTAAAATCTGGCTTTGAACTATATCAATTCCAGTGACCATTTCAGTAATTGTATGTTCAACCTGGATTCTTGGATTCATTTCTATAAAGTAATGATTTCCGTGCATATCAACTAAGAACTCTAGAGTTCCTGCACTTCTATAACCTACAGATTTAGCTATTTTAAGTGCATCTACGCAGATTTCTTCTCTTTTTTCTTGTGTTAATGATAATGCTGGAGCAATTTCGATAACCTTTTGGTGTCTTCTTTGAATAGAGCAGTCTCTTTCATAAAGATGTACTATGTTACCATGCTTATCTCCAAGCACTTGTATTTCAATATGCTTTGGTCCTTCTATATATTTCTCAATGAACATATCATCATTACCAAAAGCTTTTTTTGCTTCATTCTTAGCATTTCTAAAAGAAGGTAGAAGCTCATTTTCGCTTCTTACTATTCTCATTCCTCTACCACCACCACCGGCAGCAGCTTTTATCATTACAGGAAAACCACATATTTTTGCAATTTCAATTGCTTCTTCTTCAGAAGATATAGGTTTTTCTACCCCTGGTATTACTGGAACGCCAACTTCTTTAGCTACTATTTTTGATTTAATTTTATCCCCCAATTTTTCCATCATTTCTGATTTTGGACCTATGAATTCTATACCAGCTTCTTCACATCTTCTAGCAAAGTCTGGATTTTCAGATAAAAATCCATATCCTGGATGGATAGCGTCTACATGTTTTTTTAATGCAAGATTTATTATTTCGTCAATGTTTAAATAAGCTTCAACTGGCCCCTTATTCTTTCCAATTTGATATGCTTCATGAGCCTTAGTTCTAAAAAGAGCAAACTTATCTTCTTCTGTGTATATAGCCACAGTTCTTATTCCAAGTTCATGACAAGCTCTGAAAATTCTTATTGCTATTTCGCCTCTGTTTGCAACCAGTACTCTTTTAAATTTTTTCCCCAATTAAAATACAACTCCTTCAATGCTTATTATTTTTATTTCATATGAATTATCTTTTAATGCATGTGTTAGTTGTTAGAAACCAATTATGCAATTTTTATAACTCATAAGTTGTCATAATACAAATTTTGTTCATTAAAAAATTAATATATTGATTATAACATATTTGACGTTAAATGATACATATTATTTATCTTTTCTATGAATCTTTACATAATTCTCACTATGCCTGCAAGCTATTTTTTTTCACAAATATGAAATATAAAAAAATTTTTCTTTCATTTTTCTGTATTTATACACCATCTCATTTATCTAATTTTCTTTCAATTCTGACGTACAATTAGGACATCTTGTTGCCTGCGAATTAATTTCGGTGTAGCAGTATTTACATTTTTTCTTATCAGGAACAATATTTTCTCCCTTTTTCTTAGTAAGTTTGCTTATTTGCTGTATAATAATAAAAATTGAGAATGCTACAATCAGAAAATCTATTATGTTATTTATAAATATTCCATAGTTAACTGTAGCCACTCCTGCATCTTTAGCTTCTTGAACAGTTTTAAAATTTCCACTTCCTAAAGTAAAAAATAAATTAGAGAAATCAACTCTTCCCATCAATAAGCCAACTAGTGGCATTATAATATCATTAACTAAAGATGTAACAATTTTGCTAAAAGCTCCACCAATAACAACACCTATCGCTAGACTAACCATGTTTCCTTTCATAGCAAATTCTTTGAATTCCTTAAACATTTTTATTCTCCTTTTTCTTGCTTTATTGTTTAAATGCGTAACTGCATCAAACATAGACTAATCATTCATAACTTATTTTATTATCTGTGACTTTAAATTTTTTATTCTTGTGAATTATTTTATATTCATTAATTAATGAACATGAACATTATCGTGAAAATTATAACTTTCTACTTCTATTCTTTATTATCTATGTGTTAATTTCAGGCTATTGAAACTTAAATATACCAAAAAAAGAAATGTAATAATATCCAGTTTTTACAAACTACATATTCCTACATTTCTACTTCATATCCCTATACTCTTGTAAATTCATGACTTTTGTTTTTTATATTCTTTAATTGATAGACCAGTACATTTCTTAAACCAATTACTAAAATAGTTAGGATCATCGATACCAATTTTTTTTGAAATTTCATAAGCCTTCGCATTTGGGTTCTTGAGCATTTCAGTAACTATCTTTACTTTAGTATTTACAATATATTCTGAAAAAGTCTCATCAGTTTTTTCCTTAAAAATTCTGCTTAGGTAACTTGGATTAACATAAAAATATTCAGCTACCAGTTTTAAAGATAAATCTCGATTAGATATATTTTTCACTATAAATTTTTTAATTTGTTCTATACTTAAATTTTTATCCTCAGTTTCATTAGCATCATTTAGATTTATTATATTATTATATACAACCATCTTTTCTTTAATATCCTTGTATTCTTTTTTCTTTAGATATTCATCTTGAATCTCGTCTTTTAGCTTTAAAACTGAATTTCTTAATTCATCTTCATCTATAGGCTTAAGAATAAAATCATTCACACCAATCTTTATACTTCTTTTAGCATATTCAAATTCATTGTAACCTGTAATTACAATAACTTTTATATCTGGATACCTTTCTAATATGCTTTTACTCATATCCAATCCATCTGTTACAGGCATATTTATATCTGTTAAAATAATATCTGGCTTTTCTTTATTTATTAGATTCAATCCCTCAACCGCATTAGAAGCTTCAGCCACTATCTCCATTCCAATTTCATTCCAATCAATGCAATTTTTTATTAGATCCCTTATAAGATGTTCATCATCAATTATCATAACTTTTATAATGTTATCCATAAAATAATCCACTTCCCTTTAGAATATTCGTTAGAAAACTTAATCTATTTCTTAATTCTAGGCATCTTAATAGTTATTCTGGTACCAACATTTTTTTTGCTTTCAACAATAAATTCGTGCTCGTCTCCATAGAACACTCTTAATCTTTCCTTTGTAGTTCTTACTCCAATGCCAGTAGTTTTATTTTCGTTTATATTTCTAACTTGTGATTCCTCCATGCCATTCCCATTATCTTCTAGCATTAATATAACTTTTTCTTCCTCTTGAAAGGTAGATATTCTTATCTTTCCTTTATTCTTGCTGCTTCTAATTCCATGATAAATAGCATTTTCAACTAGCGGTTGTAATACTAATTTTATTATCTTAAAATCGTCGCATCGTGGATCTAAATCATATTCAACCTCAAACATATCCTCATATCTTATATTTTGAATTATCAGATAGCTTTTTACCGTATTTATTTCTTCTTTTACAGTAATAATATCTTTTCCATTATTTAAGCTTGTTCTATAGAATTTACCCAAGGCTTTTATCATTTCATATATTGTTTTATTTTTTCCGAGTAGCGCTAAAGAATTAATAGTATCAAACGTATTGTATAGAAAGTGAGGCTTTATTTGTGACATTAACAAATTCAATTCATTTTGCCTTTTTATCTTTTCATCTTTACGTATTTTATCCAAAAGTAAATTAATTTGAGAAATTGCAATGTTATATCCCTTTTTTAATTCTCCTACTTCGTCGTTGTACGTTTTTATATTAACAATATTAAACTCTCCACTTTGAATCCCCTTCATTGATTCACTAAGCTTCTTTAAAGGCATTGTTATAAATTTAGATATTACTATAGACCCAATAATAATTAATAGGAAATTTATTATACTAAAACACAAAAGAAAATAATTAGTATACTTTGTTTGCTCCGGAGATTCATTGTATTCTGCCACAGTCGTCAGATTCCAGTTATAGTCTGAATTTTTAAGATTTGATATTATATAATCTTTATCTTGTATTTTTTCCTCTAAAAAAAACACTTTTGATTTAGAATCATTATAATTTTTTATTTTACTTAGTATTTTAGAGTCAACCTCTGAACCTGTTATCAATTCATCTTTATCATTCTTTATAATCAATTTTGTTCCATATTGATTATTTAGCTTCAAACTTAAATTATAGAATGCATTCTCGTTCATGTTTATAATTATCAAACCAATTTTTTCACCAGTATTTATATCATTTATTTCTCTTATGAGGGATACATAATTATTACCATAACCCTCAAAAAATCCTCCGCCATTTAATCTTAGTATATATTTACCCTTACCCTCTAGTAATTCATTATACCATTCAGAATTTTTAATCTTATCCATCTGAAAATCCTTATAAAAGACATTTTCAGAATAATACTTATTGCCATAGTTATCTAATACATATATTGAAGATATATTAGAGCTAAAATTAGTGAATTGTATTAGATAATTACTAACATTATCATAGGCAATCCCTTCTTCCTGAACTCTCTTTAATGTATTTTGAACATTGTCACTTGATATAATCATCTTTGATACGTTATTAACATTATCAATTATCATGCTCGTATTAGTTTCTGCACTTTCCAAAACCTCAACTGAACTTTGTTTCATTTTTTCTATATTATAAATAGAATTTATTTTCTTATATGCAAAGGTAAGTATGACTGTTGAAAGCACAAAAATTATTGAAAAATATACAATAATCTTTATACTTATTTTTGAATTTAAATATTTATCCTTCAAATTCTTTAATATAAAAAATTTATTATACATTTAATCATATCCTCATCATTCTATTTTCACCATTTCCTTTGTGAAGTCTTCAGGACTTATTTGTCCTTTAAATAGCTTACTAACTAGCTCCTTCTCTTTGTTTCCCTTTTCTTCTCCTAAGTAAATATCTCCGTATAAGCTATATGATGCATTCTCTGTTAATGTCTCTAATTCCTTAGATAATCTATTTACATTGCTCTTATCATCAGTGTATTTCCACGCTGGAAGCCCTGAACCAAATTCAAAATATCTTTTTGATATTCTTTCAGCTATAAATTTTGCCGCATCAACAGCTTCTTTTTTATATTTTGTATTATTACTTACCATTAAGTGATCCACTGCTCCACCCAAAAATTCTTTATCATTCCCATCTCCCTCTTTAACTACCGGGAATTTCTTAACGATTACATTGTCCTTTATAGACGGATCCATATTCCCTATCTCACCAATGAACCAGTTTCCTGTATAATACATAGGAATTTTTCCTTGTTTAAATAAGATCTCAGATTCATCTCTTGTAAGCTCCATATTTGATTCATTAAAAGCTTTTGAATCTACTAATTCCTTTAATCTATATGCAGCTTTTAATATTGTATCACTTTTATTAGCACCTACATGCGGATCACTGACTCCACCTATTCCACCTTCCCGTAAAGCTAAGATATCATAATAGAGAATTCCTGTCCAATTGTCTTTTTCGCCTACTAAAAGAGGTGTTATACCTTTATTCCTAAAAGCTTTTACTGCATCTAGGAATTCATCATAATTTTCTGGTACTTTAATATTTGCTTGTGAAAAGAGCTTTGTATTACAATAAAATGTTCCAACTGATAAAGTCATTGGTAATCCATATATGTTGTTATTATAGGTTACATTATTAAGCATATCTTTATTAATCTTATCTTTTGTATCTTCATCTATATATTCATTAAGATTTAATACCTTTCCAGATTCTATGAATGGCTTACTAAAGCCACCTCCCCAAGAATAAAATATATCAGGTAACTCGTTTACAGCAAATGCTGTCTTTATTTTTGCTTTATATCTTTCATTTTCTACAGCCTCAACTTTAATTTGGACATTAGGATTAGCCTTATTCCATTCTTCCACCGTATCCTGAATTATCCTTCCATTAGCATCCATTGTAGTTTGTGACCATATATGCCACATTGTTAATGTTATTTTTTCTTTATTTTCTGTGTCATTTTTTTTATCTAAAGAACAGCCATTTAAACTAACTAAAAATATTAAAATTATAGGAAATAAAATTACTTTTTTAATAATTATCCCTCCCCAAAAAAACTGATAATTAGGTCGATGATGATCAATCATTTAAATTTTCCTTCTTTAACTATATCTGTATTATGCTTTTACTGCAAGTCTTCAAATTCCTCTTAAAATATAAATATACTTTATATTTTAATAAAACCAAAACTCTCTTTTAACACAACTCATCTATATAGTAAATCTATTAATGACCTCATTCAATTTTACTGTTAATTCACTTTGATTCTGCGTATTAAAGGAAATTTGCTCTACTTCTTTGGTTACTTCATTTATACTATCTAATATTTTATTAGAATTATTTTTAGATTTCTCTATATTACTTGAAAACTCTCTCATTGTACTATCTACATTATCAATATTTGAATTTATTGCCTTTACCATGATAGCAATTTCCTCAGACATTTCATTTATAAATCTAGCATCATTTTCATAACTTTTACTAGATTCTATCATAAACTCATAATCATCGCTTACGTTTTGTTCTATATACTTTAAAATTCCTTTTGAATTTTCTGATAAATATTCAAATACATTTTTTATTTCTTCTATAATTCCATGAATGCCACTTACAGTAGTAATAGATTCTTCTGCTAGCTTTCCAACTTCATCTGCAACAACTGAGAAACCTTTTCCCATTTCTCCCGCTCTTGCTGCCTCTATTCTTGCATTTAAGGCTAAAAGGTTAGTCTCTGAAGCAATGCTTACTATAGATTCACTTAAAACTTCTATTTCTTTAACTACCTTTCCCCTCTCTATAGCATCTTTAATTTTTTTATTTTTCTCCTCATATATCTTTCTAGATAATTGTATGGAATCTTCGCTTTTTTCCATCATGCTACTTGATTTAGTTTTTATATCTACTGATTTTTTAAGCTCTTGATTTACTATTCCAGCTAGATTATTTATATTTTCATTAATCTTTTGAATAGATAAAACAAATTTCTCGGTTGATGAACTCGTCTGCTCAGCTCCTACTGCTATTTCATCTGTCGATTCATTTATAAAAGAAAGCTTTGAGCTTATTTCATGAACAGATGCAGCTAATTCCTCAGATGATGCTGATAGTTCTGTTGAGTTATCTAGGATTGTCCTAATAAGTTCCCTTACATTTTTCAATGCTATATTAAGAGCGTCTCCTGTTTGTGCAAATTCATCTTTTCCCTTAAGTATAATTTCCTCTGAAAAATTATACTGCGCAAGATTATTCGCATAATTCTTTATCTTCTTTAAAGGTACTATCATATTTCTAGTCATTGCATATCCTAAAACTATAGTAAGCATCAACCCTGCTATTATAAAAGTTAATATTTGTATCGCTACCTTACTGTATAAATCAGCATTGTTAATATTCTCATTCTTTGCCTTAATCGAGCTATACTCTAATAATTTAGTTAGTGATGCTGCAACCTTGCTTCGCGATACTGATAAATTTCGATAATCTAGTATAGCTTCATCATAATTATTTTCCTTTACAAGCTTTAGTAACAAATCACTTTTTTCCTTATAATCCTTATAAATTTCATTATAATTTACGAGCTCATTCTCTTGATATTCATCTAAATTTAACCCTCTATATTCATCTATAAGTATATTTCCTTGTTCAAATCCTTTTGAAATGTCATCATTTAATTTTTTTATCATTAATTCATCTCTATCATAAATTAGGCTTAATATGTTATTATTTATTTCCAATGAATTTGCGTTTAATCTATGTAAAACATCTATAGATACAAGATCTGTATTGTACATACTATCTGATGCATTATTAACTTTACTTAAACTCTTTAAACCTATGACTCCTACCGATGTTATAATTATGAATAATAGCGTGTATGAAATTACCAATCTTTTGCCTACACTAAAATTATTCCCAAAATTCATCCTCTAAACCTCCTTGTAACCTTTAGTTCAAAGCTTGATTTTCATATGTATCTTAAATCACTTATAAATCATTCCCTATTACCAATTAATATGTATCGTTATTTAATTAAATAGCAATAAAAAGGGCAACTCAATTTGAAAATATACTAAAGTAAATTTGAATACATTAATCATTTGAGTTAGCCCTTATTAATTTTATTTGTATTTAATTATTATTTAGTTTCTGTTGTAAATTGCTTTTGTTTTTCTTTTCCGTATTCAACAATTTTATCTGGAGTTACCCATTTAACTGGTACTGGATAAACATCATCAACTTTTTCACCTTTTATTTTCTTATCTAAAGTATCAATTATAGTTTTACCTATTGCATAAGAGTCTTGGTCAACAATTCCTGATATTAAATTGCTACTTACACCATTTTCCCAAGTTGGAGTATAGTCAAAACCAAAGTGATAGATACTTCCTGATTTACCTTGAGATTTTATTGCTTCCATTACACCTGTATCTGGTCCTTCTGATCCTAATGAGAATACAGCTACCATATCAGAATTTGAAGTTATTTGTCCTTCTAATTGTCTTTTAGATTCTGCTGATTGGTCATTATCTTGGATTGGTTCTAACCACTCAAAATTCTTAGCATCTGCTCCCATAACTTTTTCAAATCCAGATTTTATTCCATCTTGTCTATATGTCATAGTTGTTTGAGTTAAGTTTACTGCTGCCATTGCAATTTTACCTTTTGTGATGCCCTTTTCCTTTAAAGCTTTAGCACCATTTTCACCAAGTTGTTCTCCTGCTAGCTTATTGTCTGTTCCTATATAAGATGTTCTATTTTCTTTTGTCTTTACATCAGCATCAAAAGTTACTACTGGAATTCCCTTATCATTTGCTTCCTTAACCTTCTTATCAAACATATCTGGATCCATTGGAGCAATAGCTATTCCTGCTGCTTTATTCTTTATAGCTTCGTCAAGGAATCCTATATGCTTTTCGTTCTTTTGTGTTTCATTTGGTGGTGAAGTTTTAACTACTAAATCATATCCTAATGCCTTAGCCTCATCCTCGGCTGCTTTCTTCATAGGTGACCAGTAAGCTCCTGTATCAACTATTGGAATAAAATAAATAACCTTTTTTCCACTTGTACTTGCTGTTCCCCCTGCTTGTGTCTTTGTTCCACACCCTGCTAAGCTACCAACAATAAGCACTGTTGATAATAAAGCAATTATTTTCTTCTTCATAATTTTTCCCCTTCCGTAATTCCAATTTTTTAGATATGTTTTTATATTTTAAGCCTTATTCAGTAGTAAACACTTAAGCCTCAAGTCTACCAAATTACGCTCAAACGACTTTTTATGATTAGCCTTTTTTCTTAAATAAACTTCCTTTTCTGTAGAAGTCAACAACTATAGCAAGTACAATAACAGCTCCTGTTACAGCTTGTTGTAAGAATGAGTTAATTCCAAGGATTGCTAATCCACTTTGGAATACTTGTATAGTAAATATTCCTACCATAGCTCCACCGATAGTTCCTACTCCTCCACCGAATTGTACTCCACCCATGATTGCACCAGCCATTGCAAATAGATCTGGACCATTTATTTCACTTGGAGCACCAACATTTATACTAGACATTAGTAATATACCAGCTATTGCAGCTAAAACACCTTCTATTGCATATACCTTTATAACATGCTTGTTTACATTTATTCCTGATAATCTTCCTGCTTCCTTGTTTGATCCAACCACATAGCAGTATCTACCAAATCTTGTATTTTTCATTAAGTAAGCCATTACTAATACTATTATGATGAATACTATAGTGTTAGTGTGTATTATTGATATTCCAACTTCTGTGTTAGAAATATTATAGAACCAATCCGGAACACCCTTGATATAAATCCCATTTGTAAAAAATAGTATTAATCCTCTTATTAAATAACTTGTACCCATAGTAAGTATAAAAGATTCTAATTTAAATTTTGTAATTAATACTCCATTAAATAATCCCCAAACTGCACCTACTAATAACCCAGCAAGTAAAGAAACTGGTACGCTAACCCCTTTTACAGATAGATAGGCTACTGTACATCCAGAAAATGCAGCTATTGCACCAATGGAAAGATCAACACCTCCAGTTATTATTACCATAGTAATAGCAACAGTTAAAATTCCCACTGTAGGAATCTGTCTTAAGAAATTTGAAGCATTTGCTGCTCCCAAAAAGTCCGGGCTTGCTATTGAGAATACTAAAATAAGCACTACAAGTACTAGATAGATTGAATATTTGAGAAATAAGTTTTTAATATTAAACCCTTCCTTTTTCATCTTAATACCTTCTTCTTGTACAATTTTATTATTAATTGTTTGATTCATCTTTATTAATCCCTCCAAGCGTAGCTAATTTCATAATCTTTTCTTGTGTCGCTTCTTCTCTGCTAAGTTCTCCAGTGAGTTTTCCTTCACACATAACATATATTCTATCTGACATACCTAATAATTCAGGTAATTCAGAAGACACCATTATAACTACTTTGCCCTTTCTAACTAGATCATTCATTATGTGATATATTTCAGCTTTAGTACCAACGTCTATTCCTTTAGTTGGCTCATCAAAAATAAATATTTCCGAGTCCGTATTTAACCACTTAGCTAGTATTAATTTTTGTTGATTTCCACCTGATAATGTTCCTGCCATAACATCAAGATTTGCTGTTTTAATCTCAAGTGCATCCTTAAATCTTTCTCCAGTTTCCCTTAACTTTTTATGATTTAACACAAAATCTTTTAAGTTAGTTAAAGTTATATTATCAAGCACACTCATTACTAGAGATAATCCTTGGCTCTTCCTATCTTCTGTTAAAAGGCAGATACCATTATTGATTGCATCCATAGGTGAATTAATCTTAACTTCCTTCCCATTGATTCTTATCTTACCTTCACTTATTTTATCAGCGCCAAATACAAGCCTCATAAGTTCTGTTCTACCTGATCCAACCAAACCAGCTAGTCCTAAAATTTCACCTTTTCTTGCTTTCAAACTAACATTCTTAACTCTGCCAACATTATCACTAATATTTTCTACTTCTAAAACGTATTCTTTAGGTTCAAAAATCTCCTTAGGAAATAGCTCTGTCAAATCTCTTCCTACCATCATATTTATAAGTCTTTCCTGAGTTATCCCTTCTAGTTCACAGCTTTCAATATAAGTACCATCTCTGAGTACTGTAGCTCTATCACAAATATCAAAAACCTCTTTTAATCTATGTGATATATATATTGCTGCAACACCTTCATTTTTTAGTGTTTTTATAACTTTAAAAAGGTTTTCAACGTCCTTCTGAGATAACGATGTTGTCGGTTCATCAAAAATAATCGCTTTTGCATTTAAACTTATTGCCTTTGCTATTTCTACCATCTGTTTCTTTGCAGTTGGAAGCTGCATAACTAGGTCAGTAGCTTTTATATCTATTCCTAATTTTTTTATTATAGAATCTGTATCTTCGTGTAATTTCTTGTAGTCAACAATACCCAAGGCTTCATTTTTATATGGTAGTCTTCCCATATAAACATTTTCTGCAACCGTCAATGTCTCTGCTAGATTTAGCTCCTGATGAACAAATCCAATACCTAATTGTGCAGCTTTAGTTGGATTAATAACTCCACAATCAACTCCTTCAACAAATATTTGACCTTCATCCTGTGTATGAACTCCCCCAAGTATTTTCATTAAAGTTGATTTTCCAGCACCGTTTTCTCCTAATAAAGCATGTACTTCACCTTTTTTAATTTCCAACTGTGCTCCCTTAAGAGCATAAACTCCTGGAAATCTTTTATGTATATTTTTCATTTCTAAAAATACATTACTCAATTCTAACCACCTCAACTTTCACTAATCGTTTTCATGAACATTTTACAATAATATATTAGTTAGTTATATTTAATATCTTTACTTCTACATTTGAAATTTTTACTTTTTAAATAATGATTAAAAAGTTATTAAATCTCTAAGAATACGTTTGCTAAACTCTCATCTTCAAAGCGTTAACATCGTTTACATTTGTTATTTTACAGTAATGCATTAATTAATTATATGTAATATCTTTACCTCTACATTTGAAATCTTTACTTATTAAATAAGTTTTAAAAAGTACTTATTTACTGAATTAAAATAAAAAGAGCTGCTACAAAAGTAATTAACTAAGTTTGTAGTAGCTCATTTTTTGCACATATTTAAAGCCCGGCTTGCACGTCGGGCTTTCTTTATTTTTGCTTTTACCATACAATTTCACAAAACTATTCCAATAGTCTTCTAGTATCTTATTTATTTTATCCTTTTTCATTTGTATACCTCTTAATTTTATAGTTACTTCTTAACATACCGAAGAGCCTAAAGCCAGATTTCATCTAGCTTTAAACTCTTAAAAATTCTATAATTTCCTATACAATTAAATTATCCTAATAAATAAATCATACATTAAAAATTATTGTAAAAGACAGTTTTGGAAATATCCTTTCTTTTTTCGTGGTTAGGATTTGGCTTAGCCTCGCTACTTGGATAACCAATTGGTAAAAGACATACAGGTTCAAGATTTGTTGGTATATTAAAAGCCTCACGTATAGCCGCAGGATCAAAATGACCACCCCATGTTGAACCTACTCCAAGTTCAGCAGCTTGTAACATCATATGCGTAGCAATAATGCTTCCATCAATATCAGTGTGGACTTTTCCGTCATAGCTGCGTTCCCATGCTTCATTTTTATCGGCGCATATAAGTAAGGCTACCGGTGCATTAAAATGATAAATTGTGCAAGTTTGTAGTTTAGCAAGAGCATCCTCACTTTCAAGTACCAAAATTCTTTGTGGTTGACGATTTGCAGCAGTCGGAGCTAATTGTCCTGCTTTTAAAATTAAATTTAAATCCTCCTGACTGATTTTCTTTGTATCAAAACTTCTTACAGAATATCTTTTGGCAGCTAATTCTATAAATTTCATATATACATCTCCATTCATTTAAGTTAATATCTTTATACCTCATCTATTATGACTTTGTAAAATGTTTTATGATTAAACTTATATATATTACTTTATTAGACTAGCCCCTATTTCAAATGCCTTTTGACAATCTAAAGGAAATTGAATTTTTCTATGTTCTGCTTTTGCTTCTTCAGAGAATACTTCCATTTTATATTTTGAGTAATCATCAAATTGATAAGTATCATTTGAATGCATAACTAATGGTTTTGTAAATATTCTTTCAATCACTCCTTCTACATTATTAAAGGTTGATAAGTAACCAGATTTATTCATTATCTCTTCTGTTACATTCATTGTATAAATTATTGCTGTTGCCATCTTCTTTGGAGCAATTGAAGAATGATTATTATCATATACTAAATAAGGGAAGAATAATCGTTCTAGAAATGATCGTAATTGACCTGTTATATCCCCAAAATATACTGGAGACCCAAAAATAATCCCATCAGCTTGAGATACTTTTTCTAAAACTTCTTGAAGATCGTCTTTTACTGCGCATTTCCCATAACTTTTTCCTCCAAGCCTCTTGCAAGCAAAACAGCTTTTACATCCAGTATAGTTATAATCATATAAATTAATCATTTCAGTTTCAATTTCTTTATCTTTTGCAGCTTCTTTCACTCCATCTAAAGCTTTTTGAAGTAATGTAGCCGTATTTTTATTTTTTCTTGGGCTTCCATTGATAGCATAAACCTTCACAAATAACACTCCTCTTTTTAATGTTTTATTTTTCTGTTATAATCAATATAACATAAAGGTATAAATATACAAGTATGCAGTTTTTTCTGTGTCAGTATAAAAAGTATACTATAAGATTCAAAGGAGCTATACTTATGAGTGATTATATGCGTTATAATAAAGAATTCCCTGATGATAATATCTATGAAACAGAGTGTCCTGTTATATATGCACTTGATATTTTAGGTCAAAAATGGAAATTACCTATCATGTGGTATTTATCAAGTAAAGATTCTACTAGATATAATGAATTAAAACGAAAAGTTAAAGGTGTTACTAACATGATGCTTACAAAGTCCTTAAAGGAATTAGAAGAACATAAGCTAATTGTTAGAACTCAATATGAAACTATTCCCCCTAGGGTTGAATATTCTTTGACAGAAAGAGGAAAAGCCTTACTTCCTACATTAAAGGAATTATATGTATGGGGCGAAGATCAACTTAAACTTGATAAATAAATTTTTAAAATACTTCTTATTTATCTCCGTATATTATATATTAGCAGGTGGTTTAAATCTATATTGAAACCACCTGTTTTGACATATGAACCATTTATGATAATGCAATTGGAATTTTAACTTATCTCCCCTCTACATATAAAAAATAATCAAAATCTGCATACTTATTCATACCCGATAAGTCCTGACACGCAATTCCTATAAAAGCACCGGTGAAAGCCCATGAACCTTTGATAGCATCATCTGACAATGTACTTGCGTCATAAACTTTGCCTATAGGCCTCCACTCGTTCTTATTGGTAGCAAAGAAAAATCTAAGTTGCCCAAAATTCACTTCCACTTTTAGATAAATACGTTCTACATCAGTTATCAAGATGTTATCATCCTGAGTCATGGACTCTGATAAATCATTATTTATGCTAGCTAGAACCCCTATGCATTTGCCTCCTAATTCTTCATCCATGCTTATCCTCAAATAATAATAGTTTTCTGTGTTGTAATAGCAAATTAATCCTGCAAGCTGCAACGTTGTTTCAGGTTCAAATTCAACACAGGTTTCGGCAGAATAAACAAAGTTCTGCTGACGTCTTGCTATCATACTTTGTGTAAACTTGGAAAACATTGATTCTTTTCCATATAACCTTAAAAATCCTGGCCTTTCAGTAAGTGACATAAAGGTATCTGCTGGAACTCTTAAGGACTGAAAATTTATATTTAATAAAGTATTATTAAAATCGTCATACTGTGAAACTAAGACATCTTCTTCATTATTTGATTCACTTTCACTGTCATTGTTAATTTCTATTTCCCAAGAAGGTAAGTTATCTGTGTCAGAACATAGATAAAGCCAATCATCTTCACGCCATTCCACCTTTTGTATAGCCGTTTCTCTTCCTAGAATGCAGCGATCTGTTTCAGGAAGAGGCCTTCCACAAAGATGAACCATAAACCATTCATTATTAGGACCTTCCACAATGCTTGCATGTCCTGCTTTTTGAAGAACTTTATGCATATCACTTCCCACAGAAGTAAGAATTGGATTTTGTGGATGAACCTTATATGGACCCGTAAGTTTTCTCGAACGAGCAAGTGTTACTGCATGTTCATAACTAGTGCCTCCTTCAGCCGCCATCAAATAATAGTAATCATTATGCTTATATATATGAGGACCCTCAGAGCAACCCAAATCTGTCCCTTTAAAAATATTCATTACAGGGCCAGTGAGGCATTTGTTTTTTTCATCATATTCTTGTAAAAGGTGACCAGCAAAATTATTCTTTCCTATACGATTATCCCATTTCATGTTTATAAGCCACTTTTTTCCGTCATCATCATGGAATAGAGATGGATCAAAACCACTCGAATTAAGATAAACAGGCTCTGACCACTCACCACAAATATCACTTGAGGTTACCAGATAATTATGGGTATCTTTAATATGTCCATTGTTGTTTACTATTGTATATATTAAGTAAAAGATACCTTTATTATAGGACAAACATGGCGCCCAAATTCCACCTGAATCAGGGGTTCCTAACATATTTAGCTGAGAGACTCTATTCAATGGATGTGCTATAAGCTCCCAATTCACTAGATCTTTGGAATGATGAATTTGAACTCCTGGAAACCATTCAAAAGTAGAGGTTGCAATATAGTAGTTGTCCTCAGCTTTACATATAGATGGATCTGGATTAAAGCCCTTTAAGATTGGGTTTTTAATTTTTAACATAATTCTCCTCCTTAAGTTAAGAATTTTATACATAAACAGACTATATAAAATATTAAAAGGCCTGACTCCAATGGACTATTGAAATCAGACCTTAGCATCATAATTTTTCATTATTTCTCCTGTCTACTTGACAGGGTGAATTTCAAATATGAAGTACCTTTCTATAAACTTTCAAGATACATATTTATTATAATTTAGATTATTAAGATAACTCTACTTTTTGTAAAGTACCATCATCATTGTACTTTATTTCAGTGTATTTTACACAACGTTTGTTGTCTGCTCCACCTGATAAAGAACTATCATGATAGAATAAATACCATTTATCTTGGAACTCAACAATTGAGTGATGAGTTGTCCAACCAATTACAGGATCAAGTATTTTTCCTTTAAATGTATAAGGTCCCTTTGGATTCTTACTCATAGCATATACTATGAAATGTGTGCTACCAGTAGAGTATGAAAGATAATAATTTCCATCATATTTATGAACCCATGGTCCTTCAAAATATCTTCTTTCTTCATCACCAGCAAGTATAGGATTTCCATCTTCATCAACAATTGATATCTCCTCTGGAGCTTCTTTAAATGTAAGCATATCATCATTTAATTCAGCAACTCTTGGTCCTATAGCAGGTGCTGTAGCAGCAGGACCGTCTCCATCTGGATTAAAAGTGCCAGTTTGCCATTTTTCTAGCTGTCCTCCCCAAAGGCCTCCAAAATAAACATATGATCTATTATCGTCATCCATTAAAACAGCAGGATCAATGCTATAGCTTCCAGGTATATAACTTTCTTGCGCTTTGAATGGTCCAGAAGGAGATTCACTAGTAGCTACTCCAAGTCTAAAGATATCTTCTTTATCTCTTGCTGGGAAAAACAAGTAATAAGTTCCATTCTTATAAGCAGCATCTGGAGCCCATAATTGTTTACTTGCCCATGGAATGTCTTTTAAGTGCAGTGCTTCTCCATTGTCGATACAAGGTGAATTAGTATCATCAAGAGATAAAATATGGTAATCTTCCATGTTATATTGATCACCATTATCGTTTGAAATCTGTACTTGGTCAAGATCATGAGAAGGATAGATGTAGATCTTACCTTCAAATACATGAGCAGAAGGATCTGCCGTATAAATATGAGTTACTAGAGGCTCGTTTTGTTTTGCAATATTTTTCATATGATTCTCTCCTATCTTTTCTTTGAATATTTATTTCCATACTAACTTACATTTTTATAATTATAATTTGTCTCTTTAATATATAATTTAAATCTCTATATTAATTCAATATTTGCTTCCAATGGCGCTACTGAGGTAAGCTCAAGGCTTCTCTTATCTGGTTGTGATACCCCTACAAATAATTTGAATTTCTTACTATCAAGAAGCCTTTCTCCGTCATCATTTACAACTTCGAATGATTTCTTATTCAATTTTATTGTTACAATTTTGCTTTCTCCTTTTTTCAATGAAACGCGTTTGAATCCTGCTAGGCTATGATTTAATACAGCATATTTTGATTCTATATCTTTTACATAACATTGAACTACTTCTTCAATATCATATTCCCCAGTATTTTTAATCTCTATGCTAATATCAAAACTCCCAAAACCTTGCTTAACAGAAGGCACTTGCAAATTAGATAATTCTACTGTTGAATAAGTTAAACCATACCCAAATGGATATAAACTCTCATGTCCTAAATATCTATAAGTTCTTCCCTTCATTGAATAATCAGTAAAATCAGGAAGCTTAGCTGTGTCTTTATAAAAAGTTACTGGTAATTTCCCACTCGGTGAGCATTTTCCAAATAATATATCCGCTACAGCAGTTCCTCCATGGCTACCTGGATACCATGCATTTAAAATAGCTGCACATTTTTCTTCTGCACCATTTAGTGTTAAAGCACTTCCAGCTCCAAGGACAACAATAACTGGCTTTCCAACCTCAAGTACTTTTTCAAGTAAATTTTGTTGCCTTCCTGGCAAGTTCAAATTCTCTTTGTCTCCTGCCCCGTAGCTATTCCCCGCATCCCCTTGCTCTCCTTCAATCGTAGAGTCCAATCCTAGGCATAATACAACTACATCAGATCTTTCTGCTACTGAAATCGCTTCAGATAATCTATCATCTGGTCTTGCTAAGTCCTCCACTTTATCTTTAAATAAGTGACACCCTTCAGAGTAATATACTCTCACATCATTACCAACTGCATCATGAATTCCTTCTAATATTGTTGTATACTTAGATGCTGTTCCAGAGTAATTTCCCTTCAACATTATTTCGCTGTTTGCGTTCGGACCAATTACTGCAATTGATTTTAAATTTGATTTATCTAATGGAAGCGTTCCATTATTTTTTAGTAATACCATGGATTTTCTAGATGCTATCAACGCAACTTCATTATGTTCTCTAGAATCGTTTACTTCATATGGTATCTTGTTATATTCACACTCTTCATCAAACATACCTAATTTAAATCTTGTTGTCATTAATCTTTCTGCTGCTGTAGTTATTTGTTCTTCAGTTACTAAACCTTCTTTATAAGCTAATAGCAAATTAAGATACATATTTCCGCAGTTAAGATCACAGCCATTTTCTATAGCCAATGCTACTGATTCAGTTGCAGTACTTGTAACCATATGGTGTAAATGAAAATCTGCAAGAGCCCAGCAGTCAGATACTACATGTCCTTTAAATCCCCATTTGCCTCTTAAGATATCTTTCAACAAAGTCTTACTACCACAGCATGGCTCCCCATTTGTACGGTTATATGCTCCCATTACACTTTCAACATTTGCCTCTTTTACACATGCCTCAAATGCTGGTAAATATGTCTCATATAGATCCTTCTTGTTAACTACCGCATTAAATTCATGCCTTAACCCTTCTGGTCCGCTATGAACTGCAAAATGTTTTGCACAAGCAGCTAACTTTAAATATTTTCCTTCTCCTTGCAATCCTTTTATGAATGCAACCCCTAATCTAGATGTTAAATAAGGGTCTTCCCCGTAAGTTTCATGTCCACGTCCCCATCTAGGATCTCTAAAAATATTTATATTGGGAGACCAATAAGTTAATCCCTTATATATGCCTCTGTCGTCTTTTTTGCTGTATTCATTGTATTTAGCACGTCCCTCTGTAGCAATAATATTTGCAACCTTTCCCAGGAATTCATCATCAAATATAGCGGCTAAACCAATCGCTTGAGGAAACACAGTTGCTGTTCCAGCTCTAGCTACCCCATGAAGACCTTCATTCCACCAATTATACTCAGGTACATTTAAGTGCTTTATTGCTGGTGATTGATAAGTTAATTGCTCCGCTTTTTCTTGTAATGTCATCTTAGATACTAATTCTTTTGCTGCCTTTACTGCAAATTCATGAGTATTTTCTTGCTCACCATTCATCTATATCCCTCTATTCCTTAAATATTTATGGAGATTAAAATCTATAATACAATATTCAATTTGTAATTTAATAATATAAAATTTATGGTTGACTTAACAAGAAAGTATTTATATAATTGTAGACAAAATTTACTCTCTTGGAGGTATTCTATGTTAAAATACGAGTCGCACCACTTTGGAGAAAACACTCTTTTTTCCCACTACCATCCAATTAGTCTTAATTACCCTGTTCATCTACATCGAAGCTTCGAGTTCATATGTGTTATTGATGGAGATCTTCAAATTTCTGTTAATAATAGAAATTTTGAAGTAAAAAAGGATGAATGCATATTAATTTTGCCTTACGAAATCCACTCTCTCTCAACTAATAAGTACTCTGATGCTCGTATTTGCATATTTTCCCCTGAATATGTAAAAACATTTGACAGCATGGTCTATGGTAAATTTCTCGAAAATCCAGTCTTTAATTTATCACATAACGCGCGAGCTCTTATACTAGACAAAATTTTCAGAGATAATGTCAATGTTCTCGAGATGAAAGCTTGTCTTTATTTGCTTTGTTCTGAAGTTATGGAACATACGCAATTACTTGTAAGCGTGAAAAATGATTATGAATTATTACATAAAATCCTTAACTATATTCAAAATAATTTTACTAAAGATATCTCATTAAAAAGCATTGCAGATGAATTTTGCTACAGTTACAATTACCTATCCAAATATTTAAATAATGTACTCGGAATATCGTTTGTTGATTTTGTTAATCAAAATAGAATTAATTACGCAGCATATTTATTAAAAAATACAGAAGACCCGATTACTGATATTACTTATAAATGTGGCTACTCAAGCATCCGTTCATTTAATAGAAACTTTCTTAAGATTATGAATATGACTCCAAAAACTTATAGAAACTTTTAATCTACAGTTAATTAAATACCACATAATAGCAGTTTCAGTATTCTCAAACGTCTATAAATAAGATTACTCTTTTATCTATTATGTAGATTTTAACTTAATCATAATGATATACTAAAGGAAAAGTAATTTTATACGCATAAGAATTATTTTTATAGACGGGAAGTGTTAAAAATGCAAAGTAATATAAACCTCTCAGAGCTTGAAAAAATAATATTGAATAAAATACATGAGCATATCAGCAAAAATGAAAGGGTTGGAATAAATGGAGTTGCACAAGAATGCTTTGTTTCAAAAGCAGCAATTATAAAATTATCGAAGAAACTTGGCTACAGCGGATATAGTGAAATGTATTATACAATTCTTGCCTCTACTAATAATGCACTCAAATTGGACTTTTCGAATAATATTGTTAGTACTTATGAAAGTGAGACTTTAACAATTCATGTTAATATGCTTGTGGAATTACTAAGAGAATATAGCGAAAAAAGAATCTATCTTGATTCCCTAGGCTTTTGCGACAGTGCTAAGGAATATTACTTACAAAAATTATTATCATTTGGATTTGATGCCGCTAGCAGCTATCATTACGAAGCATTCAGTAAGAATAAATCTGGACTTTATTTTTTTCTTTCTTATTCTGGGGCAAGGTCAGAAGTTCTTGAAAAGGTTAACGTAGCTATAGAGAATAATTTTAAAGTTGTAGCCTTTACTTCAACTAAAGATTCTCCATTGGGCAAAATAGCTCATATGACAATAGAGGTTGCTGGAACAAAATCAGATAAAGAGCATTACCTACCTAATTTTTTCACTTCAAATTTAATAATCTTATTAGAATTAGCATTAAGCAAATATTCTAATAAATATTTATCGCCACAAAGAAACTAGTGTCTATAAACTCAATTAAATATGATATTTACTCCATGAAAGGTCTGTTAAAAGTAGATTACTTTGTAAAACTCTTTACAATGTTCACTTCTAACAGATCTTCTTATATTTGTAGTTCAGTGAACTTTTTCACTAAAAGTAAACATTATCATAGAAGTGGCAATTCCATTGATACTCTATATATTCTAGTGTATTCTAAAGACAAATAAAAGGAGGTACATATTATATGAAAGAAAAATTATTATCATTAAGTCAAAAGTTTTCACAGGCCGCAGTTCAACCTGTAATGTTTTTAGCAATCATGGGAACTGGTCTCGCTATTGCTGTCATTATGCAACTCAGCTTTATGCCATCATTTATGATTTTTATTGGAACTTTATTAAAGACCATGATGAATGCTATGTTAAATAATCTTTCTATTATTTTCTGTGTTGGACTAACAACCGCATTTGCTAAAAATAAAAAAGTGGACGCTGCTATTATTAGTCTGATTGTGTACATTATATTTTTGGCTGGAAACAATGCATGGCTTACTTCACAAAATATGCTAGCTCAGCCTGGCGCCATGGGGTTATTTGGAACTGGGCAAAACCTTGTTTTAGGATTCCAGGTAGTAGATATGAATGTATTTTTAGGCATAATACTTGGATGTATTACTGGATACGTGTTTAATAAAGCGTCTAATATACAATTCGTAGAAATGTTTCGAGTATACGGCGGATCACGACTTGTATTTATAATTATGATACCAATTACTTTAATATTAGCAATTGTACTTAGTTATGTATGGCCTGTTATAAATTATGGCATTTCTTGTTTATCAATATTCATGAAAGGCGCAGGCGCATTAGGAGTATTCGTATATGCATTTGGTAACAGATTTTTAATTCCAACAGGATTACATCATTTATTATGGATGCCATTTTGCTTCACTGGATTTGGAGGAACTTCCCAAATTGATGGTAATACTGTTCAAGGCGCCGTAAACATTTTCTATGCAGAAATGGGTAGTGGTGCTAATTTAACAGCTATTGATCCTTCGATAAGATTTGCTACTTTTGGATTTGCAAAAATCTTCGCAAGCTTAGGTATAGTTCTTGCTATGATAAAAACTGCAAAAACAGAAAATAAAAGCACTGTGAAAGGTTTGCTTATACCAACACTCTTCGTTTCAATGGTGGCAGGTATTACAGAGCCACTTGATTTCTCATTTCTTTTTATATCACCATTACTTTGGTTAGTACACGGATTACTCACTGGCTTTTCAGAAATGCTACTTTGGGTATTAGGATCAAGGACATATTCAATCTATGGCTTACTTGATACTATAGTTTGCAATTCTGTTATAGATCCAAAGTTATCTAAGATATACATTTTCTTTGCCGTTGGTATTGTAATGGCTATAGTATGGTACTTCACCTTTGTTTTCCTAATTAAAAAATTTGATATAAAGACACCTGGTAGAGAGGAAGAATCTCTTAATAATGATATAATCTGTGACTCCCCTGAAAGTAATAATCCTAACAATCAAAATGCCGAATTATTTATTGAAGGGCTAGGTGGTGCAGAAAATATTGTGGAAGTAAACAACTGCTTTACGCGTTTAAGAATTGATGTAAGTGACATTAACAAAGTAGATAAAGAAATAATTAGTAAAGCAAAACAAAAAGGTGTCGTTATTAAAGGGAATAACGTACAAATTATTATTGGAATGACTGTAGAATCTGAAAAAGAAAAACTTGTTAATGTATTAAACACAAAAAAATAAAACTAAAAGGAGTAATGTAAAATGAAAAAGTATTCAATCTGTATCGTTGGCGGAGGAAGCCGTTATACACCAGATATGCTCGCAATGTTATGTAATCAAAAAGATAGATTCCCCTTAAGGAAAATTATCTTATATGATAATGAAAGTGAACGTCAAAGTATAGTTGGAAAATATGCTGAAATCTTATTTAAGGAATATTATCCAGAACTCGAAGAAATTATATATACTACTGATGAAAAAGAAGCCTTTAAAGATATAGACTTTGCACTTATGCAAATTCGTGCAGGAAGATTAAAAATGCGTGAAAAAGATGAAAAAATTTCATTAAAACATGGATGTCTTGGTCAAGAAACATGTGGTCCTGGAGGATTTGCTTATGGATTAAGAAGTGTTCCTGCTGTTATTGACATAATAAAAAATATTCGTACTTATTCTCCAGAATGTTGGATTTTAAATTATTCAAACCCAGCTGCAATTGTTGCTGAAGCAACAAAGAGAGTATTTCCTAGTGATCATCGTATTATAAACATTTGTGATATGCCAATTGCAATCATGGACATTTACGCAAGTGTGCTTGGCTTAAAAAGAAAAGATTTAGAGCCTAAATATTTTGGTTTAAATCATTTTGGCTGGTTCACCAATATCTTAGATAAAAAGACCGGAGAGGATTATTTACCTAAATTAAGAGAAATATTAAAAACCCCAGTAGATGTACAAACAGAACCTCTTTTTAAAGAACCTTCATGGAAAGCAACCTTTGACTTTATGAGTCAAATGATTAATGATTATGATGAATATCTGCCAAACACATATTTGCAATATTATTTATACCCAAATAAAATGAGAGATAAAGAAAATCCCAAATACACACGTGCTAATGAAGTAATGGATGGAAATGAAAAAGAAACTTACGAAAGATTGCGTGAAATTATTTCTCTAGGTACGATGCATGGTACCAAATATGAAATCACCAGTGATGTGGGATGCCATGCAGAATATATAGTTGATTTAGCAACAGCAATCGCAAATAATACAAATGAAATCTTCTTAATAATTACGGAAAATAACGGAGCTATTCAAAATGTTTCATCTGGAATGATGGTAGAGGTTCCATGCCGTGTTGGAAGTAATGGTGTTGAACCATTAGCCGTAGGAAGTGTACCTACTTTTTACAAAGGACTTATGGAAAATCAATATGCATATGAAAAATTATCAGTGGACGCGTGCTTAGAAGGAAGCTATCAAAAAGCATTACAGGCACTTGTATTAAATCGTACAGTTGTAAATACTAATATTGCTAAAGAATTATTAAAAGATTTAATGGATGCAAACAAAGGTTATTGGAATGAGCTCCATTAGAATCTAGCTAATTCATAACGTATGCAATCTATATACTTGATCAGACAATCTTCTCTGATACTTCAAAATAAAACCAGGGTTTATTTTTAAACCCTGGTCTGTTTCGAAACAAGTGTACTTATGGGGACTTTAAAATCATTTTCGGACTAATCCTAAAATATTATTGTTAAAATCAATGTCCATGAGAACCACCTCTTTCAGTTATTATTGTGTGTAATATAAAATTAAATATACTAGAATATAAAACCATATATTCCATATAGTATTATTCCTTCTATTAAAAAGCTTATAATTTTTTTCATCATAGTAATTTATATGCACTAGTTAATGCTCAATCAATGGCTCGTAACTTCCACATTCACCTTTCATAATAAATTTCATAAATTAGCGTTGAAAATCCTATCATAATGGATATAATTGTAATAGGAGGTGTTTAAATGGAATCGAATAAAATAAACACTAGACTTTCTTTAGTGGGGGCATTGTTAGGCTTAACATTATTCACTATGGGTGGATTATTGAATACCATCCTAAATCGTTATATAATAATTATCCCAACTGTCACTATAATAATTAGTTTGATATCCTTAATCAAATCTAAAAAAACTGATATAAAAATTAAAAGTTATTCTTCTCTTGGGTTAATACTTGGACTATTTTACTTTATTTTATCCTTATATGAATTATTAAAATTATAAATTTGTAAAGCCTTTATATTCTAATATTACACTTGCAAGAGAAAAACATGCCTTGCTATTTTCACTTAAGTGCAAATGGTAAGAACATGTTTTATTATTTTCTGGCTAATATCATTGTTTTTATATCTTCATAAAACTATATGATTTAAAGATACTAATCTACAGATAATATAAAAACATCAGTTCGAATTTTTGCGATAAAAAAATACCTAAATACTTTTATTAATACTATTCATATATTCATTAATCAACTTATCTAACTTTATACTAAGCTCTAATAATTCCTTATCATTTGTAATTATTTCCTTATTATTAATTAATATATTTAATTCCTCTCTAGTTCTTTCAAGTTCACTCTTTATACCCATAGCTTTCGTTCTTCCTTATTCCTTAAATTTATACTTTATCCATATTATACAATAAAAATATATTAATTTCAAACATATGTTCGTATATTCCTTACAATTATGATTATGGCACTATCAGCCCCCATTACGGACTTTCACCGATTAGTACGTGCCCATGCTGGGCACACCAAAAAAATAAGAGCTTATATTTCATAAACTCTTATTTTACACAATGATGTCTGAAGCTCTTATATGTCCTATAAATATTTACATATATTTATAGTTACATAGGAATATAGTTATCTTTTTAAATATGTTTCTATGAATAAAGGTATATATTTACCTTTATTCATATTAAACTTTAAACTGGTGCTCCAAATGCATATTAGAGCTTTTCAGCTTTTTACTTCTTAGTCTTAAAAAAGTCAAGGCAGCACCGATTAAGCTTATTACTGCAGCCGCTATATATACAGTTCTCATAGCATATATAAAAGCATCATTTCTCCCTGCTACAAGATCTGTAACACGGTATCCAATTATAGAACTCATCATGCTATATAAAAGCGTTGTAGCTAAAGCTATCCCACATACCATTCCCAAGTTTCTTACAAGAGCATTTACACTTCCTGCAATTCCAAGTTTCTCTTTCGGTACTGTTGACATTATCAAAGAATTATTAGGCGATTGAAATAATCCCATACCAATAGACATAATTCCTATGAATATTATTGTGATTATTACAGTTGAATTTACATTTAAAGTGGACATTAATATTAAACCTAGGCTTATAAGTATCAAACCTATGAAGGTTAAAAGCTCTGAACCAATTTTATCTGATAAGCTTCCACTAAGAGGTGCTACTACAGTTAAGAGTAATGGATAAACCATCATTATTAATCCAGTATGTTCTGGTGTATAATTCATTACATCTTGAAGGTAAAATGGCAGAATAATATTGTTACAGAAGATTGCCACAAAAGTTACAAATGCACAAAATATACTTAAAGAAAATAATTTATTGCTAAATATATTTAATTGTAATAGAGGATCTTCTTTTTTCTTTTCCACAAAAATAAATATTATAAATGAGACAATTGCGATGGCAAAGCTCAATAAAATCATTGGATCTGAAAAGCCAATATTCAACCCTTCATCTAAAGCTCCAAAGAGTGGAACTATTGCAAACATAAATAATACAGCTCCTAAGATATCTAATTTTCCCTTAACTGTTTTATTCCCATTCGGTAACAATTTAATAGCATAAAATAATGCTATTACTCCAATAGGTACATTTATCAAAAAAATATATTCCCAACTTGCTGCGCCTACTATTAGTCCTCCAAGTCCTGGTCCTATTAGAGATCCTAAAGCTACAGAAGTACCTAAAAATCCAAGAGCTTTTCCTCTTTCATGTGGAGGGAATGTTTCTGTAATAATCCCTTGATTATTAGCCATAGTTCCAGCAGCGCCTATAGCTTGTACTATTCTTGCTAAAATAAGTATTGGAAAAGAATTTGTTATACCACATAGTAACGATCCAAGGGTAAATAATCCTAATCCGAATGTAAACATCTTGGATTTTCCAAGCATGTCTCCAAGTCTTCCAAAAATCAATACTGTCCCAGCAATTACTATTAAATAACTTGTTGCAACTAATTGTATACTAGATGTTGTTACATTTAAAGCAGTAGCCATTTTAGGTAATGCTACATTTACAATGCTACCATCTAGAGCAGACATAACTGTAAACATTAAAACTATTACTAATATGGACCATTTGCTTCTATTTTTTATATTTTCCATAAATTTTCCTCCCTTGTCACTTGTCAATATTTAACTTACATAACCATATTACCTTAATTCTCAAATTCGTTTAATCTTCGGATATTGATTAGAATTTTCTTTAAAGACTGCATTGTAATTAACATTTCTGCTTCTGATACATCTTCTGTTATTAAACTCATCAACGTTTGAACATCTTCATGAATTTTGGGCAATACTTCTTTAGCTTTCTCTGTTAGATATAATTTATAAGATCTGCTATCTTTTTCATCTTGTTCTCTATAAACGTAACCAAGATCTACTAATTTTGTAATTGTTCTTGCAGACATTGCCTTGTCATTACCAAGTTCTTTGCTTAAGCCGTTTTGGCTTATACCTTCGTTTCCTTCAAGATTAAACAAATATGGGCTGGAACCACTGCTTAATCCATATTTTTTTAAGGCCTTTTCTAAATACATTTGCTTATATCTAAAAATTTTACTTGTAATCATTATGAGGTTCATGCTTTCAACATCCATAATCATTCTCTCCTTATAATATAATTGATTAGTCTACTATATTATATTTACACTGTGTTGACTTGTCAACGTTTATAGTGGAACAATTTTACTTCATATAATATAAATATTCTATTTATATTCACATAATCTTGATCATCATACAACCCGTTCTCACAACAGACTTATATAAATTACTTTTGAATAATCTTTTTAATTATTGAAAGCATGGTAATTGATCTCTTACTACAAAGTGATAATATAACAGCTCATTGTCCATATTTACTTATAAACATTATCAAATTTATACTTTTAAAATTTATCATCTTATCATATTGCAATATAATTGATTAGTCAACAATACTTTATCATCGTCAAGTTGACTAATCAACCTATTGTAGTATTATCTCCCATCCACGCTCGCATAAAGCGTTGGTTGCATCACCCTATTTTGATTAGAATATAGCTGGAAAATTAACGTCTTATACGGTAGTTTGAGGTATGATTTGGACAACTTAAAAATATTAAAAAATGCCTGAGTGCTTAGTTTTACTTAGCACTCAGGCATTCTTCACATCTTATTTCATGGCGGAGAGAAGGGGATTTGAAAGCTTTCTCGTCATTTCTGTAACCTTAGTTTTTCCAAAGCTTTCAATCCTATTTTTCATTATTTGATTACAATACTGATTACAAAAAATATGGTAGATTACAATCTTTTGAGGTAAACTACGGTTAGTCTATATCAATCTTCATACCCTCAAAGTCATAAAACCACGCTTGTAACTTATTATTAGTCACATAGCATTCTTGTCCTATAACTTTAATAGGCGATTGTTTATTATCTATAATTTTTTAAATTTTGTTCTTCCCATCTTAAACATATTCATTAAATCTTCTTTATCTCATATTTTAATCTGCTTGTTTTTTGCCACCTCTGCCTTTATCTCAGTCATCACTTCTTCTTTTAATTGTTTTTTAACTCTTCAATTATTCCTTTTTCCATCATCACGAACACTCCGAAAAATATATTTCAGTTTTAACTGATGATAGAAATAATTTATGTTAAAAACTAAATCTACTTCATGATTCAATTCTCCCTATTTTAACTAACCAACTTCAAATCATTTTTTACGCACATACCTAAAATTATCTGATGATGCAGAATATGTTATAAACAGATATATAAATTAACGAGTTGTGCTAGTTATCTATACACTTACATAACAAGGGAAACAGGTCTATAATTTCAAATCTTATTATTAGACTTGAATTGCACACTATTCCCTTTATTATCCATATTAATTGGCTATTGTGAGATTTTCATTATCTCAGCTCCAGTTTGCTTGTCTCCAAAATATTTAATAATATTTCTATCCGCATGATTAATTATGACAACTGGAATTATTGTATTAATCCCTTTATTTTTCATGAACTCAAAGTCTACTTTTATAAGTTTTTTACCTGTAGTTACTTCGTCACCTTCATTTATTAACACTTCAAAACCTTCACCATTTAAATTAACTGTTTCTAATCCAATATGAATTATTATTTCTAAATCATCACTACTCTTTAGTAAAATTGCATGCTTAGTTTTAAAAATTTGAGCTACATAACCATTTACTGGTGAGCATATAATATTATCTTCAGGAATTACTGCAATACCTTCACCCATAATTTTATCAGAAAACACTGGATCTGGGACTTCGGAAATATCAACAATTTTCCCCTTTATCGGAGAATATATTACAATATCATTTTTTTTCTTAAATAATTTACTAAACATATATAATCACCTATTCCATTCCAAGTAAATCTCTTACTTGAGTTTTATAAACATCAGCTTTTGCTCCATAGATGACCTGAACACCATCTTTAACCTTAACAACTCCATTAGCACCAAGTTTCTTCCATATATTATCATCTTTAACCATAGACATATCATTAACAGAAACCCTCAATCTTGTAAAGCAGGCATCTACACTTTTAATATTATTTTTTCCTCCAAGTGCATCGACTATATCATTAATTATTGTATTACTTGATGAAACTACTGAAATTTCTTCTGAATCTTCTTCAAGTTCTCGTCCTGGAGTTTTTAAATCCCATTTTTTTATTGCAAATTTGAAACTGAAATAGTATAAACAAAAATATATTACACCTACTATAGGAACAAATATCCAGTGAGAACCTTTATCTGATTGCATAATTCCATTAAATATAAAGCTTAAGAAAGGTCCACCAAAAGCTGCACTTCCAGGTATATTAATTTGTAACAAATAAGTTACAAGATAAGCAGTTCCTGCAAATATAGCATGAATTCCATATAATGCTGGTGCTACAAATAAAAATGCAAATTCAATTGGTTCTGTAATTCCAGAAAAGAAGGCTGGAATTACTGCTGCAAGAAAAAATCCCCCTATAACTTTTTTTCTTTCAGGCTTTGCACACTTATACATAGCCAAAGCTGCCCCTGGCAATCCAAACATAGATTCTATAACTTTACCATTCATAGCAAATCTAGTGACATCAATATTAAACATTTCTCCTGGAGTAGCTAACTGAGCCTGATAAATATTAACAGCACCTTCAACTACTTTTCCACCTATCTCCATACTACCACCAAGACTTGTAAAGAAAAATGGAAGATATACAAAATGATGAAGTCCAAAAGGAAGAAGAGCTCGCTCAGCTAGACCGTATATCATAGATCCATAAGCACCAGAGTTTTTAATTAATATACTTAATTCAATTAATATACCTTGAATAAAAGGCCATACTACAGACAATGCTAATCCTAAAATTAATGATCCGATAATAGAAACCATTGGGACAAATTTTGTACCACTAAATATTGATAAAACAGGAGGTAAAGATATATTATAATATTTATTATGTAGATAAACGATTAAAAATCCTACTATTATTCCACCAAAAACTCCTGTATCAACTGTTGGAACTCCTAGTATATTTGATTGTCCTACAAGCAGTTTATCTGGGTTTATTTTACCAAGATTAATAAGTAAGGCGCTCATGGTTACATTCATAACCATATATCCTAAAAAAGCAGATAAAGCTGCAATACCTTTCTCTTTTTTTGCATAACCTATAGTTATTGATATTGCAAAGATTGCCGGCAAATTATTAAATACAATTGATCCTGATGATTTAAGCAAACTAAAAAACAACTTGAAAAATGGCATTTGCAAAAAAGGCATCGTTTTCATTACAGATGGGCTTAAAAATGCAGACCCAATTCCCATTAATATACCAGCAATTGGCAATATAAGTATTGGGGTCATTAATACTTTTCCTAATTGTTGAAATTTAGAGAAATAGCTTGTATTTGTCATTTATTCTTCCTCCTAATATAATAATTATTTCATATTTTATTAGAATATTGGTACTGTTTTTTAATATACCAATATTCTATTTAAATCTTATTATTTAAATTCAGGCCAATACTCCTTGTTGGCTTCTATTAATTTATCAAGTACCGCTCTTGCTTTTTTAGCAGATACGATAGTTCTGTTCATAGTTAATGCCTGTAACGCTTTTTCATATGAACCTTCAAAATAAGCATCTACTGTTAATTTTTCATAAGCTGATTGTGATTCAATTAGACCTTTGTAAAATGTAGGGATTTTACCTACTGAAAGAGGCCTTGGTCCATTTGCTGTCATTATCGAAGCAACTTCAACCATTACATCATCATCTAAATTTGAAATTATTCCATTATTTTTTACAATTACGATATATATTTTTTTAAGATTATAAGCAATAGATTCAGCCACTTCTATCATAAATTCACTGTGTGCATCATTATGAACCATCACAGAACCTTCTACAGTACCAGCTTTAGCGACTCTTCTACATTCTTCAAAAACTCTCTTTTCTCTTCCATCCATAACTTCATTTGCTCTTGTATAATCTGGATTTAAATGACTAACTTTATAATCAGGATAATAATAATATTGTAAATAAGTATTTGGAAGATATTCTGGGAAATCATTAACCATATCCTGTACCATTGCATAAGTATCTAACCATGATTTATCTCTTTGCTCTGCATCTACAGGAATAAATCCCCTTTCTTTTATTACTTTTCTAAGTTCTGGAACCAAATCGTTTCCATTTTCATCATATAAATTAGTAAACCATCCAAAATGATTTAATCCAAAATAAACTGGTTCAAAGTTTTTCGAATCTTTTCCCAAAACTCTGCCATAAGAACGTAATAAATTAACTGGTTGATCACATATATTTAAAACTCTCTTATCTTCTGGAAATTCTCTTCTTAATGCCTCTGCCACTATAGCAGCTGGATTTGTATAATTTAATATCCAAGCATCTTTAGAATACTTTCTTATATCCTTTATTGTTTTAATCATGTCTTTTATAGATCTAAGACCATACGCAAATCCTCCAGCACCACAGGTTTCTTGCCCTATTACGCCTAAGCTTAAAGGAATTTTTTCATCCTTTTCCCTCATCTTATAACCACCGGTTCTCATTTGCATAATTACAAAGTCAACATCTATATAAGCTTCTTCAACCTTTGTAGTGTATCTAAAATCCAATTCAGGGTATCTTTCATTAAACAATACTTTTGCATAATTTGCAATTGTTTCTTGACGTTCTTTATCTATATCGAATAAAATCAATCTATTTATAGGAAACCTGTCCTTTAATTTACATAAACTTGCGAGAAGTCCTGGAGTCCATGTACTACCTCCACCAACTAATGATACATTGAATTTTTTCATCTAAAACATCCCCTTATATATCTACTGTACAAGGTATTATTAATCCCTTGTCATAGAAATTTTAACACTCTTTCATGTGGTACCATTCATGATACTTTTAGTATAATGTGATATTATCAATAAGAGAAGGGTTTAAACAGCTTTAGAAAATTTTTTCACATATAGTATAATGTACATTTATGAAAATATTTTCATTTGTGTGTTATAATTAGTAACACACAACATCATATTTCTTTTACTAGAATGGTGCAAAATTTTGTGATGTTTCCAATTTTCTGCTCTTTGTGATATTCTTTTAAGGAGGCACTTTATGACAATATTTGATACTATTGAAAAAAATAGAAAATTTCTAAATAAAAATGAAAATTATTTACTTAAATATATATTGGAAAACATTGAAAAGGTATCAAACATGAGAATTCAAGATCTTTCTAAAGAAACCTTTACTTCCACTGCAACAATAGTGAGATTCTGTAATAAATTATCTTACTCAGGATACTCTGAATTTAAAGCAAACTTGAGAAATTCAATAGATAGAGAAAATAATCATAAAAAAATATCCGATAATATGTTTTTATTTGATGATATTGCTAAAACTAAAGATTTAATCAATGATTCTCTGATTGATGAAGTAATAAGTATAATCCACGATGCTGAAAAAATAGATTTTTACGGGGAAGGTTCCTCTAAAGATGTATGTATAGATATCTCAAGAAAATTTCATCTTGTAGAAAAAAACTGCAGATATTTTAACGACTCCAGCATAATGTATTCTACAGCAAGCGATCTTGATAGTAAAACTCTAATTATTGCTATATCCATGTCCGGAGAAACCTCCCAGGTAATCAAGGCAGTAAATATAGCAAAAACACGAGGCTGTAAAATCATATGCGTTACCAGTGTAGGTTATAATACATTAGCCAACTTATCTGATAAATGCCTTTTCATATTCTCAAGTGAATATGAAATAAACAGCATTAAATTCAAATCCAGAGTAACAGCGAATGCCATAATGGAATATGTGTTCTTCAGATATTTAGACAAATATCTGTAATTAAATTATATACATTTATAACTGTATTATTTGCCATAGATTCATCATCATACAAAAGCCACTATAGTTATTGACAATATTTTCAATAACTATCTAAATATAAAGAATGCCTGAGAGCTTAGTATTACTAAATTCTCAGGCATTCTTTATATTTCGTTTTTTAATTGGCGGAGAGAAGGGGATTTGAACCCCTGATAGAGTTGCCCCTATACACGCTTTCCAGGCGCAAATTTCAAAATTACAAGCTTAAAACGTAGTATTTCTAAGCCTTTACACGACTTTTATTTTTAAATATCCTCACGTTATTATTGTTTATAATGTTATACTTTTGTGATACTAATGTCAACATTTTGTAATATAACTCAAATAAATATTTCATTATAAATGATAAGAATATCTATTCTACTACACAAAAAAAGACCAGCTTTTACTGGCCTAAAAATTATAAATCTATCGAAAAATTTTCTTCTTCTAAAGTTTTGTAATTAGAAGTTATAATTGCGAACTTTCCTTCTACTTGATTAAATGCGGTTGTAATATCATTACCATTAAATGTGATTCCACTTGTATCTATTTTACCTGGAGTTATATTAGGGCTATAAATTCCATATATCATCTTTCCATCAACAGAAACATTTCTAGTTTGTATTATTAGATTCTGATTACTCTTATTTTCTACTTGTAAACTTACCTTTTTAAAATAACTACTATTTTTATCAGCTCCAAGATAAGTAATCTTTACATACTTATTATCAACTAAAACTTTTTGTTTTTCTTTGGGCTGCATTACACCTTTAGAATCTACATAGTACCCCTCAACAACAGTATCAGTTGCAAGCACACCACTAGTATTAAAATAATACCAAGCTCCATCAATACTAACCCATCCTGTTTTCATGGTTCCATCATTGCCTAAATAATAATTATATCCTATATTTAGCCACCCTGTTTGCATCCTACCATTATTGAAATAATACCATTTGCCATCAATTTGTTTCCACCCAAAAGATTTAAACCCATTTTCTGTCCAGATCCATGAATTATCTGAGTTTTGTATCCATTCTGCACTTGCCCCTATTGGGAAAACTCCTATTGCCAATAATCCACATAATAAACTTGCTATAAGCTTATTTTTCATTACTATTCCCCCTTATACAATTTATATAACATAATTGTATAACACCTCATATTTTTGTCAATTATTCCAATTAATTTATAGAAACAATTTTTTATATTTTTTAAATATTATATTCTAATATTATCTTTCGATAATTAAATATAATCGTTCATTGTATTAAAATGAACATAATGGAGGGGATATTATGGTATGTGATAATTGTATTAAAAACAAAAGTATTCAAGTTTGTGGTAGATGCCGTGAGATTACAAAATATGATCTTGTAGAAATGGTTCTCGGATTGTATGAAACACCTGAAGCTATATTATTAAAAAATCAAAGAAATAAGACTGGATCTCGTAGCTGCAAAAAGCCAAGCATTGATGCTCTGGAAAATTCTATTAAGTTTTACTATAATCGTGGTGATAGCTATAGAAAAATTGCTGATTATCTAGGAGTATCTATTGGTACTGTTTATAATGTTATTCATGGTAAAAGAAAGAAATAAAATATCTTTTAATTTATTACATAATAAAAGAACCCTATTTCTAAAGTTCTTAAACTTACTCATTATTCTTTTGTATATAAATCAGACTTTTTATATACAATATTCTTATCTGTAAATTTTCTCTTATTGCAATATTCAATAAACGCTTCCTCAAAATATTTTGGAGCTCTTGGATCCAAAAGAACTTCACTTATTAAATCATTTTCCATTTTATAATGTATTACCTTTGGATAATCATAATTATATAAATTCTTCATATTTTCCGCTCCACCGCCATCATCAGTAACCTTTTCGCAAACTTGAGCTACTATTTTGGACAAATTTAATTTTATTGAGAATCTATATTCTTCTTCATGTATAAATGCTTTTCTTTTTGAATATATCAATGGCATTTCGGATATGTTATATGCTTTTATGCTAGTTTCTTTTGGTTCACTATCCGTTAATCTAAATGCTTCATAATCTATTGGTTTTTCATACTCTATATCTCCACTACACGGGTCTAAATAAATATCTTTTTCAGAATCTATCAATTCTAATATTGCACTTATAATATTGTCCTTCTTAACTTTTATTCTTACACCAGTTTTTTGTGGGCTGTAAATTCTCCACATAGCATCTGATTCATCAATTAATTTAGTCCACGATTGAGCATAATATAGTTTCTTTTTAACTTCATTCCATAGTTTCAATTTTTCTAGAGATTCTTTGCTTAATTTATTTTTAGTGTCTGATAAATTATATTCTTGAAATTTTTCTATTTCATATCCTTCATAGCAATCATCCCAAATTGTAATATTAGTTAAGTACAATCTTTCCAACTCAATCAAATCTAAAAACTGCTCGAATGTCATATACTTACATAAGTATTCTTGATTATTTTTTTCCACTCTTTAAGCCCACCTTTCATATAATACAATTATACAAAAGTTGGTATATTCCTTCTAGAAATTACAAATATGTAGTAAAATATATTAAAATTCCTATAAAAGTTCTTAATCAAGTTTCTTTGTTAAAGCTACATGCAAACAAAATATAAATAATTATAAAAACAAGTTATTTATATTTTATTTCATATTTGATATAATGTACTGGAAAGCAATACTTGTTATAAGCTTAATAGCTGATAAGTTGCTTATAATTTATCTAATATAAAAAGAAAAGCTTAGTGCTGCGAACACTAAGCATGATCCATTGGTACTCGAACGTGATCTTGGCCATTGGATGATTTATCTAATTTTTAAGGGAGTGCTTATACCGCACTCTTTTTTGATTGTAAAATTATTTTAAAACTCTTATTGTTTTTACTAAAATTCATTTCCAATTCCACATAATTATTCTTTAATACTATACACGCAAGCAATAACATACCACTTGTTAATAGACTATGATCCATCGCCTTATCCTCTCCTTTAACTATCTGTTATCCAATAGCCAAAGAAAATGTTCAAGCCCTAAGCCTAATTATAGCATGATTGTAGCTAATATAGAATAACTTTCTTTATCTGGTTCCTATTAATTTATGTTAATAAAATATACTCTACTCTAATACAAAAACACCTATATTTCTATAGATGTTATAACAGAATCATATTATATAGTTTCTAAAACCGCTCCATGTGATTTTATTTTCAATTTTAATCCTGTAAATAAGAACTACTAAAATTACTTCCTACTAAATGGCCACACATTATATCAGCTATTTTTTCAACTGATTCTCTTTTATGTCTATTTATAAACTCTTTAGATACATTTAATTGAGCTGCCATATCTTTATTAGTTACTTCTTCAAAGAATATAGATGTTATTATTTTTAGATCTGTATCCTGCAAAAACTCTAATGCTGATTTTATCTTTTTTATCTTAATTTCATCTGATTTAATATTTCTTTGTAATAATTGTATTTCTTCAGCACTTAATTCTTCTTTTTCTAATTTTAATTTATTTACTTTCAATCTATCAATTATTATTTTGAACTCTTTTAAATCTTTCTTAGTCTGTTCAAATATATCCTTTAGATCCATTTATATCACCCCACTAAAATACTTATCTATGAGATTAATTTTATCTATAACTTTATCCTGATTATACCTTGAACTTTCCATTATAGATTCTACTTTATCTCTCATATATTCCTTAACTTTTTCTTTGCCCCAGGTACTATTTCTTAGCTTTCTTAATGCATTAAATTCTATTTGAGGAATACTATTAATACTTATATTTAGAGTTTCCGCTACTTCCTTATATGTAAATATCTTTTGATAATTCCACCCATAACATAGCTGTAATATTTCTCTTTCCTTTAAAGTATTATTATCTAACATTGCATCCTCTAACTCTTCCCTTAATTGCTTAATATAAATCTTTTCTTCCACATTCTCAAAGCCATAATCAATGCTTTCAATAGTATCTTTTAATTGTATATCATTATCCTCCTGTATAGGTACATCAAGGCTTACACAACTATTATAAAGTTTATTATTACTAATTTCTTTTTCACTTCTTCCATTAACACATGAAAATATTTCTCTTTTTATATATTGAAAAGCATAAGTAATGAAGCTGGCCTTATTTTCTAATTCATTATTGTATTTATTAGCTGCATTAATTAGTCCAATAATTCCTGCCTGTACTAAATCATCAAATTCAATCATTTTATTAATGCCATTAAACTTATTTGCGAGCTTTTTAACTATGCCCTCATTGGCTTCAATTAGGCTCTCTAAGGCTTTTATATTGCCTTGTTGGTATAATAAGACTAATTCTTCATTACTCATGTGTTCACCCCTATACTATATCTTGCTTTATTAACTATTCTCTATGTTAACTCATGTATTCGCGCATCTATTATGTCTTCCAAAGAATCTCCGTTTATCGTTAATGTGCCATCAACATACAAATCCCCATCAACATCAACATTTTCTAAGAACTTAGCATATCTATCAAACCTAGATGTGTCTTTTACTCTTAAAGTATTTGTTATAGTAAAATCATCATCTGCTACTATTTCGGTAGCGTTATCTGCTACATAAATTCTGCTTGTATAACCATTTTCGTTAGTCATGGTAAGACCATTTCTATCTAATTTATAAGTTGCATCTCCATCATCAACTACAAAACCACCATCAGCAGTACAACGTCCATTTGTATTAACATAGAATACTAAATGTGAATCTTTATATAATCTAAACTTACCATCATGTACCTCTAGACCATTTGCATCTATTATTACATAAGCATTACTAGCACCAACACATGCCACCTTAAAGGCACTTTTAGAAAGTTCCCAACCAAATCCAGTACCATCCTGTTCAACTACTGCATCAATCTTTTCTTCCTGTAGGTCTATTCTTGCATTTATTTTTTTCTCAGAATTTGAAACTTGTAGAACTATTTCTTGCTTAGTAAATTTAATCTGCTTTACGGTATCACTTATAATGTCTGTAATATCCTTCTTAGTAAAACCTATTTCAACCGTATCAATAGTTGTATTACCTTCACTATCAACTTTATAGGCAATCTTATTAACTCTGCCCTGTAGGTCTAAATTAAGCACTTTATGCCTTACTGTAACTGTGTCGCCTATGTTAACAGTTTCAAGTATTGCATAATTCTTATATTCTTCAGTTTGGCTTAATTGTACAAAATCAACCTCATAATTAAAGGTTATTTGGTCTACCTTATCAACTGTAAACATCTTACTACAGGCTTGTCTCATAAGTGCATAAGCTTCTTCTATAGTTACCTGATCGTCACCTTTATCATTTGTTCCATCCCAAATATTTAAATTTAAATCTACTTCCTTGCAGTATAGCTTGTCGTATGCTCCAGCATTTGGACTCACAATTAAATATTCTGGAAGTCTATAATCTCCTGACTTTGGAATCAAAGCTGTTGCAAAATCAGTAATATCTATATCTTCCTTTATGCTGCTTATGTTCTTACCATGCTCAATGACAACTCCATTGTCCTGCCCTCTTTTGTTAACTATATCAAGAGCATTATTGCTAACTATAAATTCGCCACCATATTCAGATAAAACACTATTCTCACTACCAATAAGATCGCTAAGCAAGTTTCCTTCGCTGACCTGCAATATAACATCTGTATTGGTGTTTGTGTCTAAACTACCAGCTGTATAAACATGCGAATCCAAAGCACTATTTAAAATAGTTTGTATAGCTTCTTTTCTAGTTTTTCCTGTAATGGTTGCTGCTCTAACTGCATTAACCTTTAAATCAGCCATTAATTTAGCCTGAGCCTGTACAGTAATAGAATTAGAGTTTGTCTCTTTTTTTATTACCCTAAATAACTGATTTTCTCTTGAATCAATAGTTGGAACTGATATAATTGCTCCTAAAACTAAATTATTTGAAATACCTTTACTATCATCTAATGGATATTCAAGTTCCAGTGTATAATCTCCATTTAACTCTTCCGTAACTTTGCAAGATATAATCTCATTTAATACATATTCATTATGAGAAAAATCTGTTTCCCTACTATTAAATAATCTAACCATTAATATTTCTCCTTTTACATTATTTCAAATTTGGTCTAAATTAATGCCAACAAACCTATCATATCAAGCCTTAAACAAGCTTATTTCTTATCATAATTAATTATGTCACACTTGATATTCTCTTCACATAGAGCGTATTAGGAGGTATCACACCCCCTTTAAAAAATCAATTTTATCGCTCTATTGGAAGAAGTTCCACTCACCGGTCTCCTATTCTTTACTTGTTGCATTTGAAGGTAGGGGGGGAGCACGAATCCCCTTACTTATGTTCATATTCTTCTTAATAAAAGCAAATTTGCTTAAATACTTCTTTTTAATTGCAAATATTTATTCATTTTAGACTACACCCCCTACACAGAAACTCATGTGCATTTTTTGGAGGTCTACTCATCGGTCTCCATTTATATTTCTGTGACTATTTTTAGGGGGGGGGAGTATACAAAACTTATTCTTCCAATAATTTTTCTGCTAAATGAAATGTTTCCAAACCTTTATTAATATATGCTGCATACTGTGAATCGTATTTAGTTTTAATTAATTCAGATAACACATTAGCTGTACTAGTTCTTAATATTGAAATATCATTAGCAGTATTATAAAGATCATCCTGTATATCTTTAGCCTGATTTAAAAGTTCTTGTCTCTTCTCTTCCTTAGCTTTTCTTTCATCCTGAATTCTTTTTTCTTCAACATATACGGAATTAACCAGGTCCTTAGCTGCGTTCATCAACTCATCTGAATCGCCATTCTTTAATTCCTGTAATGCCTCTATTTCATATAACAGAACTTCAATATCTGCCCCAATCTCTGATATTGTACTAGTTTTAGTAAACTTCTTAATTGTCTTGGTAAATATTCCATTCTTTACTTCCCTTTTTCTATCCTCTTTAATGCTTTGAATATTTCCTTTAAGTTCAGCTACCTTGTCCTCTCTTTCCTTAATTTGTGATTCTATATTACCTATAATTTTTTTATAATTCTCAAGTGCTTTATTATATTCCATTTCTCTTATCTCCTATCCTAATTAATATATTCCTATTGCTTTAGCAGCTTCATAAGTCTTTTCATTTAATTCTTGTTTTAGTTTCGATAATTGCAAACTAAGATTAGTTATTTCTAGTGAATGTGCTTTATTTCTATTTTTTAAATCTTCTATTTTTAGAGAAACAATTTTCTTTTCTAATGCATTGTATTCATCTCTTTTTGCTTCAGCATCTTTGACCTTTTTTCTTTGTTCTAAGCTAAAATTATTTGTAGTTACTTTCATTTATTTCTCCTCCTTCAATTTCATATTCTCAAGTTTCTTTTCCCAGTAACGCTCTTGAGCTGCTTTGACTTTGTCTTTATTCTTCGCCCTCCATTCTTTCATATAAGCGTTTTTTTGCTCTTTGGCTCTATCATTCAATATAAATTCCTCCTTAATTTTCCTTTTTTCCTTCCAATGTGATAAGATTATAGATAATTGCGAAACTCATTGATAAAAATGAATAATGATTGATTTGAAGTTGCAAAAACATTATTAATGGATTTAATGGTTCCTGCTATACAAATATAATAGTTGACTTCTTAAAAAAGGGCGCACGAAATAAAGCGAAGGTGAATTCCAATTTTTATAAATAAATTTTATGCAATTAATGGCTTTAAGCTTCGGATATATTTATGTTTATGAATTTTATCTGCCACGATAACTGTTATTAGTTGAGTTATTCCGGCTAGAAGTAAATCAGCATGAAGTGTTTGCTCATTTTGAGTCTTACGCTCCGCGACGCAGTAACTATATTTGAAGTGATTTATATTTTTTTCAACAGCTACTCTGATTTTATAAGTATTACTCCATTCTTGGGTTCCTCGTGTTATTCCAGGATATGCGCGCAGATTCTTTTCAGGATAAATATAAAACATTCGTCCACATAAGGAATTTGTACATGGATTTTCACATTGAGTTACACGTTTGCTCTTTTTGGTTTCTTTGTTATATAACCATTTCATTTTAGGGCATACAAACTTCATTGTTGGAATTCTAGAACGAAGATGACTTTTACTACCTTCACGTTTCATTGGAATAGAAGGATCATTCGGACAGCATGGAATGCCGTCTTCGTTTAAAGGGCAATCAGCATTTTCTAGTGTAAGCCTAGTTTTTAAAGGAATATATGCTTTATCAAATTTTAATTCGAGAAGAAGATCACGATAAATTTGAATACTGTCAAAAGCAGCATCTCCTAAAAAGGTTTTTGGACTTATTAATGGATGCTTGTTAAAAAAATCTTTGAGAACAGGGATAAGAGCCTTAGAATCTGCAAGAGATTTATCTTCATCAGGTGAATCAGATTTTTTCTCAACAATAATATCAGGATGAGCATTGAGAAAATCTTTATTATAGAACGAAATATCTCTTACGATACCGAGGCCATTAGTAATGATTCCGAATTTAAAAGCATAGCAAAAATGCCCATTAATATACATTTGTTGGATGGCAGGGTTGGCTGAAGCGTGTGATGGCATAGAGCCATAGGCAGCTTTATAAGGATCATAAGAGTCATCTAAATTGCATGCTTTCTTAAAATTTTTAAGCTGTTTTATAATGCGATTAGCATATTTAGGATTATTTTCAGTGACAAATGCTTCAAGGCCTGAAGTATCAAAAATAGTCATGGAAGCAAGAGCCGTATCAATCTGTTGGCATATCGGTTCAGTAATATCAACAAGATTATCGAACATGGATTGTAAGTCCAAAAGAAAGTCCTGCTTGAAACGAGTAAACTTAGATGAATCAGGAACTCTTAAAAAGCCGCAGAAGTCTCTTAGTTCTTGAGAATATTTAAGGAAAATAATTAAAAGAGAATCTGTAGGAATAGAAAAAATGCGTTGTAAAATTAAAGCACTGATCATAGCATAAAGCTGATATTTTCGCGGCCTTCCTGTGGAAGCGTAAAAATGGTTAATGAAAGATGCAGGAACTAACTCATCAAGGTCGATAGTGTTTTCGAGTAAAGAAAGAAATTGGAATTTATCATTTTCAAATTTTTCTTTGCAATCAGAATAAACATCTGCCAAAGAAAGCTGTTTATATGTTATCATATATATGACTCCTTTCTGAGGTATATGGTAGTTTTGTTTTTAGGCAATTCAATTTTACCATAAATCAGTGAGGAGTTATTTTATTTTGCTAAAAAAATATCCCGCATTTCTGCGGGTTGCGGCGTTTCGCAAACGCCTAGATAAGATTATCTTGAAAGGAGGTGTATTTTTATGAGTGCATATATGATTACTTATGACCTTAATAAATCTGGACAAGATTATGATGATGTAATAAAAGCTATAAAAGATTCTTCTATTGCTTGGTGCTCTTATTGGAAATCTTCATATTTAATAAAATCTAATCTCACAGCCAACCAAATATGTGATAAAATAAAATCTTTCTTAGATACAAACGATCGTCTTATAATAGTTGAAACTAAAAAAACGAATTATCAAGGCTGGTTGTCTGAAGAACAATGGAAATTTATTAAGGATAATATCTTTAATTAATTGGAGCCTTAATACCTGGATCGTTTTTTGGATATATCGTTCCAGAACTATCTATTGGTACAAACTTAGACTGCTCTTGATCTGATGCTTCTTGAGCAGTTTTTTTTTCTAATTCATCCATTTTACAATCCTCCTTCCTTATATTTTGATAAAATAAAAAGGCCACGGTAATAAATCACTTAACGCATAATTACGTTTAGTAAAATTTATTTCCCGCAGCCATTAAATTCTTAATGCTTTCCATCTTTTGATGGGGTACTAAAATATTAAATTGTATTAAGTTATTTTTATTTCTATCTCTATATTTATTATACCATATAATTAGCTTTAAGCATAGTGTTTTCAATGGTTTAAGGGGTATTTTTTAATAAATATTTTATATTATTAGTAGACAGTGTAGACAATTTTAAAACCCTACTGTCTACACTTTTGTCTACCTCTAAACCCGCTATATTACTTATATTATATCTCTTTAGACAATTTAGACAGTATATAATATATAAATATATAAAAAATAATAATATATGATATGTAATTTGATTTTAACTGTCTACTGTCTACTAAGCTATAAAAAATCTCGTACCCTTTGATATTACTGGCCTAACTCGGTAGACACTTGCATATAAAAAAGGTAGACACTTTTTATTGTCTACTTGTCTAAATACCGCTTTAACTATTGATATAACTGGCTTTAAGTAAAGCCTCAATAAATCTACATATTCTCTAAAACTGTCTACTCATTTTTATAGAGAAAAAATCCCTTACTTGTTTGGCAAAGGATCATTAAAATATTTATTAAATTTTATAATTAATCTTTTTTTAATTTCTTTAATTCATCTTCAATTATAAATTTTGCGTAACTGTCGATTTTATTTATAATTTCATTGTATATAGGCAATAACTTAGATTCAGATTCAGTTATTATAGGATTTTCATTATTATATATACTTATTATATTTTCATCATCTTTATTGGATATATTTATTTTGAAATCATATTTTTCTAATAAATCAAATAATTTTTCTGTGTCATTTTTTTGCATTCCAATGTTGAGTATATCTTTTATTTTCTTAGATATAATAGGATTTTTGTTAATTTTCTTTTCATTCTTACGAATAAAATCTTCAAATTCAATTCCATCATCCCATGATTTATATTTACTCCAAAATTCAATAAGTTTTAATTGATCTTCTATCGCTAGCTCTATATTTTCTTCTATACAATTTCTTAAATAATTTATATTAACACCACTATCACGCGAAATTGCTTTAAATCCATATTCTTCAGATGCATCAACAATAGTAATATGCTCCATCTGGAGCATTGATGTTATTAAATTACTTGAAAATGATGTTGTTTCAGAATCTAACAATTCATCTATGGGAATAAGTAATGCATCAGCAATTTTAATTAATATTTCTGTTTTAGGTTCTCTATGATTATTTTCATAATTTGCTAAAGTAGAAACTGGAATTCCGAGAATTTTAGCAAATTCCTTTTGATTTATCCCTTTATCTAAACGACACTTTTTAATATTATTTCCAAAACTCAATTAAAGCACCTCCTAGACATATCATATCATTTAATTTTCAAAATGCAAATATTTTTAAACAAAACTCATTGACAATTTGCGTAATGAATATTATTATATAATTAAGATTTGCGTTTCGCAAAGTTTAAGGAGATGATAACATGACATATTCAAAATTAAAAGTTGAAAGAGTAAAAAACAACAAAACTCAAGATGATTTGGCAACAGATGCTAAAGTTTGCAGAACTACTATTTCACAAATTGAAAATGGCAGAGTTGATAATATTCAACTAGGTACATTAAAAAAAATAGCTACTGCTCTTGGCTCAAGTGTTGAACAACTTTTTTTGTCTAATGAAAATTAATTAGAAATCCTATCTTAAAATTCTAAAAAATCATATCTAATAATACAAGTTAGCTCCTGCTCCATGGCTAACACAAAAATAAATTATGGAGGTACAAATTAATGTTAAAAATTACTATGAGTTATGAAAATGAAACAGATAAATCAAAAATTAATGAAATATTATCATTTATAAGACCTACTGGTCCAGTTAAATCCAGTAATAATGGAAAATACAACAAAGTTTATGTAAATATTAAGTAAGGAAGGTATTCAGTATGGATAAAACTACAGCAAAATCAATTCAAATTATGAAAGATCCTGTAACTCAAAAGGATATTAAAATTAAAATAATTGATGAACATAACTATTATGACTTAACTAATGAAGTTGGGTATAAAGTAATAAAGCAATATTAATCAGATAAAGAAGGTGTAAAGTAATGCAATTTAAATTATTGAAAAAATATGTGGAGCAATGCCATGAGTTAGGTAAGGAAGTGACTTTTAAAGGCCTTTATCATTATAAAATGGCATTTAAATAGAGGTGAATGCCTTTGAAATTAATTAAATTTACTATAGAAGAAATTGACATATGCTTTTCTGCATTATCCTATATGTTTGCAGAACTTGAAGCAAGAGAAAAATATAAAAGTTTATTATTAGATATTAATGTGGAATTTCCGCATAAAAATCTTGACATTTTTTCAGACGCTATAAAAACCTTTCAGAATGCTGAAAATATGTTTTTAAATTTTGAAATTGTTAAAACTCTTTCCAAACTAGAACAATGGAACAACTTAAAGGAATATTCACAAACAAAAGAAAGTGAAGTTTACTATAACGCCTTTATAGATAAAATAACTGGCAATATAGATAAACTGAAGGACATATCACTTATAGAATTTGCTGATAATAAACAAGCTTTTTTATCATTTGTTAATGGAAACTTAAGAGCCTTAATTAACAGCACTGACAAGAAAAGATTTGCTTATTGGAATGGTAGTACCTGGTCTTTATTAACAGATGAAGAGACACAAATAATTTATGGAGATTTCATTCAAAAATGTAATATAGAACTATCTGCAGGTCAAGGTTCTCTTAAATATGAAGATTGGCTTGAATTAGCTAAGAAAATAACTAAATGGGATACAGGCAGAAACACGAAAGAGGCCTTAGATAAAATAAAGCGTGAGAGCTCTCGTATAATTGATTTAAAGAAATATGATTTAAATAATAATATTATCTGCTCTAATGATGGCAAAATTATAAATTTAAATACTGGTGAAATAAAGAATGCAACTAGGAATGATATGATACTTTTCACATCAGAATATAACCTTGTTAATAAAGAGGAATCAATAAAATTTATGTCTGAGAAGATGAGTATTTATTTAGACATAATAGGCAATGAAAGGCTTGATTTTATTCTTGATTTAATAGCTTATAAAATGCTAAATAGAAGTTTACAATCAGCAATATTTATGATTGGAGCAGGTGCAACAGGTAAAAGTAGCCTAAAGAATATTATCAGAGATCTATTTAAAACTGAAAGTTCAACTATACCATATGATTATATGACAACTATGAATAGAGGTAACTCAGACGCATCCAGAGATGATATTCTTGCTTCATTAGATAATAAAAAAATTGCATTTTGTAGTGAAGGAGAAGAAGAAAAGATAATATCATCTGCTAAATTTAAAAAGATATTATCACATGCGGATGAATCTGCTAGAAAAACCAATGAAGGATTAACCAATGTAAGCTTACAAAACCTTGATATTGTTTTTGATACTAATGCTATGCCTTCATTTAGTACTATGGATTCGGCTATATCAAGAAGATTGATTTTTGTTAAATTTGATAAACCTATTCCGATTGAAAAAAGGAATGCTGATTATTATAAAGACGAAATATTTCCTAATTTTGATTATGTTTTTTCATATTTTGTTTACAAGGCAATAGACATGATCGGTAAAAAATTAAATATTCCTGATTGTGTAAAAAATGATACATCAACTAAATTATCAGAAGTAGACTCCCTATTGAGTTTTTCTAAGAGGATTATAACACCTTTTGAAGGCAGTTATATAAAGTATTCTGAATTCGAAGAAGAATATCTTAACTTTTGCGAAGAAGAAGGCCTAGAAAGTGTTATACCCTACAGTTTTCAAGACACTGGTAATAAAAAAAATCAAACCAAACGCTGTAATTATATAATTAATCTTCTCAAAGAAAAAGAAGGCTTTTCCAGTATATATAAAGGCAAGCGAATATCCGATGGGAGTTCGGATCAAAAAACATATCAAATATGTGGAATAACATTTAAAGATACTGATGATATTGTTCCATTTGAAGATGAGATTGAACCTAAAGAAATTCAACAAGAAGTATTAATTTAAAAATAAAAAGAGCATATCTAAAGATACACCCTTAACTCGCAATTAAAGTGTATCACGAGATGTGCTCTATGTAAAGGAGAATATTTCTTCAAAAATAAATCTATGGAGGTACACTATGAAAAAATATTATGACATAGATCAAGAAACAGAAAATATCATAGTTCAATTAAAAAGCAAGTGCCAAGAGTTAAACCTAGGGAATATCAATTTTAGCTATTTTGCAGATGGTAAGAACCTAAAGAATGATATTAATTTCTATTTAACAAAATATAAAAGCTCTTGGGAATTAGTTGTAAAACAAGAGATAAAGGACACTCAAACACCTGGAATGTATTGGAGCGTAGCAGATGTTTATAAAATTTATGACAATGATTTAGATTACGAATATAGCGAAAAAGATTTGATATAAAGGAGCTGCAATGATTAATATAAAAAATTTAAGTGATATAAGACCAATATTAATATCAGGAAAAGGTAATACCGAAATAGTGAAACTTGTAAGAAAATATTTCAACAACAAACCACCAGTATATCGTGAGATTGTAAAGTATTACTGGTATGAGATACACACTAATAACAATGCTAAGTATTTTTTTCAAATCAGCTTAAAAGAATATGAGGACATTAAATATAAAATATTCATTGATGTTATGAATTTAGTTCAAGATTATTATATCGCTAGAAAGAAGAAATATAGTGGTATTAAAAAAGTTAGTGATTTAGTCACATATACAAAGAAAGATACTAAAAATCTTAAGAAGTGGTATTAAAAACTATATAAAATAAATTTAGAGGTGATAATATTATGAGCGAATATGAAATCATTTTAGAACTATGTAGACTTTTAGATGAGCTAAAAGCCATTTTAAAAGCGTAGATTATCAAAAACGTATAGGAGGCTTAAATTCATGAATGAAGCTGAAATCTATTTACTACAAATCTTAGCTCTACTAAATAAGAAAAAGAAAAAATAATAATTGAAAGGGATTGATAAATTTGTCAGAAGCCGATTTATATTTATATGAGATTATGAGAAAAAGAAATGCAAAAAAGTCGAACGAAACTACTAATAACTCTAAATAAGTACATTGAGGGAAGACAATTAAATATCTTCCCTTTTCTTATTTTCTATTTTTAAATTTTAACTTTGTGCCTTTAATAATGTTATTTTGTAAATTATCTAATGGATTATATTTGAGTAAATCTTCTTTAAAATCCAATGGAAGCAGGTTAATATATCTTTCCGTAGTCTTTATTGTACTATGGTTTAATAGCAGCTTAAGCCTGTAGATATCTCCACCATTCTTAATAAACATGGTTGCAAATGTATTCCTAAAGGTATTAACACCATGCATTTTAATATTACAGTGTTTAAAGTAATTTTTAAAATTTTGATGCATTGTATCATATGACATTTGAGTCCCATCTATTTTAGGAAATAGCAAATCATTGTGTTTAAGGTTCATATTATTTATATATTCCAGTAGTTCACCTCTTAAAAACTTTGACATTGGAACAGTTGCCTGTCTTTTAGTTTTCATATGGCTAAATAATATTGAATCCTTCTCAAAATTAATATCTTTCACTCTTACATTAAGTATAGTTTCACTTCTGCATCCAGTTCCTACAAAAAATGCAATCATTACATATGATCTGTAATCACCTATAACACAAGTATTTAGATTAGGTTTTGTTAGTAAAATATTTATTTCATCTTCAGTATATACTGCTTTTTTCTCTAGCACTACGTTTGGTATTTTAACTTCAAATTCTTGTAGATATTTTCTTTTAAAACAATAAGTTAAAAAAGCCTTTAATTTAACTACAAATGTTGAATAAGTACCACCTTTAAGTCCTCTATCTATCATACTATTAACATGAATTAGAACCATACTTTCAGTTATTTTAGTTATATCTTCATCAACACTTATCATTTTTGGTAATACATATTTATAAAAGCCTTCCTTGCTTTTGATAGTTCCTTCTCTCTGCCCTCTATACTTACAATAATTCATATATTCCATGTAACAATCCGATACAGTTCTAGTGTAATTCTTGACCTCTCTGAAGGCTCTTAGCTTAATTCTTGCCATTATAATTCTCTCCTTTACTTTCTCATTTTAATTGATTTCTTATTAACAAATTCTAAAGGATTGAATTCTTCAAAGTCTTGTTGCAGATCCTTAGTAAACATATTTACGTAATTTCTTACCATGTCTAAATCACTATGATTAAGTATTTTTTGAAGTCTTATTATATCACCATGATTTAATATCCATTGCTTAGCAAAAGTATGCCTCCATCGGTGTATACCAGTTCTCTTAACACGCCTACCATTATTATAAGTTCTCATGCTTCCATTAAGAGCTACTTTGCTAATTTTATCTCCATAGGCTGAGCAGAATAAATAATCTTCTTCATTCCCTTTTCTAATGGCTAAATATTCCCTCAAAATTGGCTGTAATGATTTAGTTATTGGAATTACTAAAGGTTTCCTGTTTTTAGTTGTTTTCATACTTATTAAATTATTACATAAATCTATATCTTTGATTTGCAGATTAATTAAATTAGAGGAACGTATGCCTGTAGCATAAAGCACATTGCATATTACCCAATTCCTAAATTCAATAAAATTACATTTATTTTTATTTGGTTTTTTAAGAAGTAACTTAACTTCTTCATCCGAATATGTTTCAATTACTGGCTTATCATATTTTATTAAAGGTATATGAAACTTTTCCATGTATCCTGATCTCATGAAATAATATAGAATGGCCTTTAGGGCTCTAAGATAAGTATGTATAGTTATGTCCTTTATATCCAATTCAGTCTGACAACCTATAATAAAGTTATCAACTGTAGCCTTGGTTATATCCCTTATTGGCATCTTAGGATCAATAAACTTATAAATACTCCTCATTGAATTATCATAGAATTGTATTGTTGCAGGCCTTAAATTCCTAGCTCTGCAGCTGAAGATAAACTCGTCATAGCCTCTATCAAAGGTTATACCTTTAGTGCTAACTTCTATTATTTTTCTTTTCAAAATATCTACCACCTTTACATAAAAAAAACTACACACGATTCGGATATTTTCCGTAAATAATCGTGTATAGTAATTTTATGCTTCCATAAGGTGGAACACACCTGGAAGCCCCTAAATATGCGGTGGCGGAGAGAAGGGGATTTGAACCCCTGATAGAGTTGCCCCTATACACGCTTTCCAGGCGTGCTCCTTCGACCACTCGGACATCTCTCCATATTGTATTTAATGCTTTATTATAATATCATATAATTGTTATCGATTCAACTGAATATTTTATATATAGAACTTCTATCATTTAATACAATAGAATCTATTTATTCATATTCAATATAAACCATCATCCTTCCATTTTCGTAATTAATGCAAATAATAGGCAGAAATACTTAAAATTTAAGTACTTTTGCCTACTATAAATTACTTCTTATTTAATTAGCTATAATTTAGTAATACCACAAATTTATCTCTTAAAGTACTTATATGGACTTATTTATACATATACTCTCTAGTCCATGGTAAATCGTTGTTTACTCCTTTATTGAATACAAATTGATGAATACTTATATTTCCGGAGTTAAAAGATGCTGCACAAGCATTTAAATACAATCTCCACATTCTTATAAATGTTTCATCCTTAGTCTTCCTTATCTCTGGCAATGCATTCTCAAAATTCTTTGCCCAATGCTCCAAAGTTCTTCCATAATGAAGTCTTAAGTTTTCTGCATCGATTAAAGTGAACCTTTCATCCGACATACAATTGATTAGCTCTCTAACTGCTGGCACATATCCGCCTGGGAATATATATTTATCAATCCATGTATTATTTCCTCCAACCTCTGTTGATGTTATGCAGTGAAGTAAAGATACACCCTTATCATTTAATAAGTTATTGACATTTGAAAAATACTCTGCAAGATGATCTTGCCCTACATGTTCTAACATTCCCACACTAACGATTTTATCAAATGTTCTATTTTTTAGTTCTCTGTAATCTACAAGTTCAACTTCAATAAGATCCTCTAATCCTTCACTTTTTATTCTTTCTTTAACTTTTGCTAATTGTTCAGAACTTAAAGTTATGCCCATAGCTTTTACCTTATATTTTTTTGCCGCAGATATTATCAGTTCACCCCAACCACAACCTATATCAAGTAGTGTTTCTCCTTCTTTTAAGTTTAACTTTTTAAGAATATGCTCTACTTTATTCTTTTGTGCTTGAGTTAATGAATCACTTTTTGATTTGAAGTATCCACATGAATATGTCATAGTATCATCTAACCATAATTTATAAAAATCATTTCCAATATCGTAGTGGAACTCAATATTTTTCTTGCTATTTTTGATACTATTTGTAGCCATCCTTAGTAAATTTGCATATTTGTCACTATTACTCAAAAAACTTTCCTGATTATTATATAAAGATTCTATAACCTTTTGAATGCTTCCTTCAATATCTATTTTTTTAGTCATATAAGCTTCACCAAATGTTAATGAAGGATCCTTTATAATATCGGCTTTAGGAATAGGCTCATTAAATATTATTTTAAATTCTGGATTCCCTTCCCCATAAATTTCTGAACTTCCATCCCAAAGTTTTAATTCAAAAGTATCTGAAAATAAATTCTTAAATAATGTTTTGTAAAATATTTTATCAATAATCATGATAATCATCTCCCTATTTAAAATTAATTATTAAATATAGAACTTTAAACAGAAATATGCAAATTAAATTTATAAATAGATTCTAAACAATATGATTTAATTCCAAGTGTTTTTGTGCTGCGATTGAGGCTGCACTAGAATTGTGGTCTTTTAAAGCCTTCCATATTTCTTCATGATGGTCTTTAACAAGTATTTTATTAATAGTATGAACTTTTGAATTTTCAATATATTTTTCAACCAAAGAAGATATAGAAAACATTATAGTTGAAATTAAGTGATTGCCAGTAGCTTGTGCTATTTTATAATGAAATTTTTTGTCTAATATAGCACAGGCTTCAATATCTGAATTATTATTTAATTCGTCCATTATTTCCTTCAATTCTATAAGTTGTTCATCAGTTATATTTTTAGCAGCGATAGCTGCTGTTTCTGGTTCAATTATTTTTCTAAGCTCAAGAACATCCTCACTTTTGCTTCCTAGAAGTAAGAATACAATAGATAAAGGTTCAAGCAGACTATTTTCAAAATTTTCATTGATAAAATTCCCTTCCCCGTGCTTAGATTCTATAAGTCCAAGCATTTGTAAAGATTTTAGTGCTTCTCTAACAGATGCCCTGCTAACCTCAAGCTTCTCACATAAATCTCTCTCAGATGGTAGTTTATCTCCACTCTTTAGTTCTCCTCTTTTAACAATTTCTTTTATTTGCTCTATTACTATTTCATATATTTTTGTACTCTTCACAGGACTTAACATCGATATCATCCTCTCAAAACTTTATATGTTTGCTTTTGATAAGTAGTTAAGTAATTCGTTGTAATTTTTTTCTGCTAACAGTTCTTTATTTTTTGAATTCTCTATTTTATGATTATGTATACTAATATTTTTTCTAAAGCTATCCAATGTGTTCATAATAGCAATTTTAAAAAGAGGAATACTATCAATTATTCTCTTTATTCCATATACATATTCATCATCACTTAGTTTAAAACATTGAAATAATCCAGAGGTCAACCTCCCATCAGAAAAGATATAAATATATCTATCGCTCATTTCATCAGATAAATTAACTTCTATTTTATGCTTATACAGTCTAAAAACAACATCTCTACTTTTTATAAATACTGGAAATATACTTGAAAAAAGCATCGCCATATTATTATCTTCCTCATCAATTAGACCAGAGAAGTCATTCTCATTAAGCTTCATTATAATTTCATCTGTGAATATGCTATTTTTTATCTCTTTTCCTAACTTTACTTTTAGCCTCTGTTCTCTCTCTTCAATTAATAAATTATCAATAGAACTAAATAACTTATTAATTGGACTCTCTCCCTTTTTGTAGTTATTTTTATCTCCATTCAAAGATAATTCCCCCTAACTAATTTAAAAATACTGAAAATAAACTCCATAATACAGGTGCTATCAGTACAGTCACAATCCCAGAAATTGCAATAGTTAAACTACTCATAGCTCCTTCAATTTCACCTATTTCCATAGCTTTTGCTGTCCCAACAGCATGTGATGAACTTCCCATGGCAATTCCCATGGCTACTTTATCATTTATCCTTAATATTTTATATAGGAATGGTCCAATGATAGAACCCAGTATTCCAGTAATTATAATAGCAACAACAGCTACAGAAGGAAGCCCTCCTAACTGTTTAGATAATGCCATTCCTATAGGAGTTGTTATAGATTTAGGAATTAATGATTTTGTAAGCTCGCTTGAAAGATTAAATGCCTTCGAAAGCAGAATTACAGATATCATTCCAGATACAGCTCCAAATAAAATACCTGATAAAATAGGTAAAGCATTTTCTTTAAACAAAGAAAACTTTTTATATAATGGTAATGCTAATGCAATAGTTGCTGGAGCTAAAAAGAAAGAAATTATTTGCCCCCCGCTATTGTAATCATCATAATTAATATTAAATTTTAATAAAAATGTGATCAGAATTATTATCGCTATAAGTAATGGATTAAATATTGAAAGCTTAAGTTTTTGTTTTATTAAAAGACCTATTTCATAAGCAATAATAGATATTAAAACCCCGAAAACAGGTGAATTTATCATATCATTCATTTTGAAGTCACCCTCCTTAGAAATTTAACAACGTAGGCAGTCACAATCCAAACTACAAATGTGGAAATAACAATTATAGTGGAAAAAGGTATAATCTTACCTTTAATTGCTTGAAAGGATGTCACTAACCCTACCCCTGCTGGAATAAATAAGAATGACATATGAGATATTAATACCTCGCATATATCTTCAATCATCTCAACTTTAACAATTCCAAAATATAAAGCTAAGAAAAGAAAAATGAGACCTAAAACTGTCCCTGGTATAGGTAATTTAAAAACTACTTGTACTATTGTTCCTAAAAAATATGATACTAGAATAATCATTAACTGCTTTAAATACTTCAACTAAAAATCACCTCTTGTGTAAAAATCATTGGTATAGTGGTCTGACCAGTTGCTATTACTATATCATATTTATTTTTATATCTCAACTTCATAATATTCTAAAAATGTGATTTTATTCCCCATATTTCCAATTGGCTCTCACTAACTACCTATATCTTTACTAATCTCTTTAAATAAGAAAAGCGCTTTAAATCTAATACTTTTAAGATTTAAAGCGCATAATTTATTTCCATATTGTAATAAAATTAAAAATTAATTCTACTTTTAACTATATATATTTTTTATAATTTATTTATACTTATTTCTTCTCTGGCAAAAAAACTCCAACATGATATCAGAACATTCTTTATCATATAGCCATTTAGTACTTACAAAAGAATTTAACCATTTATTATCTGTAACATCAATTACTGAACCACAAGCACCCATATCTTTATTAAATGTTCCTATATATACTTTAGATATTCTACTCTGAATTATCGCCCCCGCACACATGGGACAAGGTTCTAATGTAACATACATTTCAGCTCTATTTAATCTCCAATCTCCAATAAATTTCGAAGCTTCTTTAATAGCTAAAATCTCAGCATGAGCAGTACTATCATTTAAGGTTTCTTTTAAATTATGAGCTCTTCCTATTATTTTATCATCTAATACAATTACTGCTCCTACTGGAATCTCCCCTTTTTTCATTGCCATCTTAGCTTCTTCTTTTGCAATTTTTAGAAAATCAACCATTTGTAATGCTCCCATCATGAATTTTCTTGACTAAATATTTTTAATATTATATATGTTCCTTTCTCAATATTCTACCATATAATAAAAATATAAAATCATAAGTTTCATACTCATTATTATTAACTTATATTCAATAATCAAATAAAAATCCAAAAATATAGAAGGGATATATTTAAAATATCTCCCTCCTATATATGAATTCATCTAACTCGGCTTAATTTAATTCGTTTAGTGTCGGCATTGAGGCTATAGCCCCGTAGTTGGTGCATGTTATTGCACCTACCTTATTTGCAAATGAAACTATCTCTTTCCATCTATCAAAACTTATACTCTCTTTGTCATCAATATCAGATACCTGTCTTAATACTGCTCCAACAAAGGCATCTCCTGCACCAGTGGAATCTACTTGCTTAATTTCTATAGATGGTATTATTTCATTTTTTCCATTAACACTTAAGTATGTGCCCTTAGACCCTAAAGTAACTGTTACAACCTTAACTCCAATTTCATGTAACTTGTTAACAGCGCTTTCTATATCTTTTTCTTTTGTTATTAAATATAATTCTTCATCACTTAGTTTCGTAAAGTTACTATATCTCAAGAATTTAACACAATCCTCAACAAACAACTCTAACTTGTCTTGAGTGATTAGTGCATCGCGGTAATTAGGATCAAATGATACATATATGTTATTAGATTTCGCATATTCTAATAGTTTAAAATATGTCTTTTTTAACTCTCCATCTAAAAATCCCGTTGCAGACCCAAAATGAATTATATCTGAATTACTTATCTTTGATAAATCTATATTATCAAACGAATATTCCCCATCACTACCTCTTAGGAAGTCAAAGTTACGTTCACCATTTGCATCAATTCCAACTAATGCAATTGTTGTACTTCCTCTTTCTACAGTCATATCAGTATTTATATTCAAGCTTTTTAGCAGCTCAACTAAATGCTTACCAAAAAAATCATTACCTACTTGTCCTAAAAAATAAGCATTACCTTCTAATTTACAAATACTCGCCGCTACATTTGCTGGTGCTCCACCTGCTTTTTTCTCAAATTTCTCTCCATTTTTTAAACCTTTATTATCTACACAAACCATATCAATTAAAAGTTCCCCAATGCAAAAAACATTATTATTCATACTTCACACTCCTTAAGTTCCACATATTTAGCTCATTAATTGTAATTTTGCTATCATTTCTTATTTGAAGTTCTAATCCTTCACTCTTAGGGTAATATGTTAATGTTGTTACTTCTAATCCATCTTGATAATATATTTCCATCACAGAATTGTCAATGAATACATTCATTTTTAGTTCTTTTGAAGAATTTAATTTGAATTTTCTTATGCCTTTTCCGCCAATATTCATATTACTTCTATCAACTGTACATAGTTGTCTTTTATTATCATATGTTATCAGAATATATTCGTCATTAAATTTAAATTTAACTTCTGTAGATTCAATATCCTCAACTTCTATACTTATCATTATTTCTACTGAACGAGACTCTAAAGCTAAATTGTAGTTATTCAAAATTAGCCCTTTAATATTTATTAATTCATTTTCTCTTAAATTTCTCATTTCATTAATGGGCTTTTGATAAAGGACATTATTCTTATACTCTAAAACTCTAGGCATAGTTAATGAATACATCCATCCATGCTCATATGTCGGGTATTCAGAGTCCCTATCTGGCATTCCGATCCATCCAATCATTATATTTTCACCATTATGCTTAAATATTTGTGGAGCATAAAAATCAAATCCCATGTCTAATTCTTTAAATCTACTATGATTTTTCAACTCAACGCTCTCTATATCTAGCTCACCAATTACATACCCTGACTGATATAAATTTTGATTTTTCAATTCTTCTTTTTCTAAACCTTGTGGTGAAAATATAAATGCATGTTTGCCTTTACTTATCCTTATTATATTGGGACATTCCCACATGTATCCAAAGTCCTTCATATCGGTTTTTAACTCACCAAGCAAGTTCCATTTAACTGAATCTATTGATTCATAAATTAAAGCTCTTCCTTTTAAGTCTTCACTTTGAACACCTAATATCATGTAATAAGTGTCATCTTCTATAAATACATATGGATCTCTAAAGTGAGCTGTATATCCATTTGGCTGTTTATCTATAATTACTCCATGTTTCTCTATTATTCCATCTTTACGATAAATGGCTAAGCACTGATATGACTCTCTTTCTCCATTTGGACCTTTTACGTTTCCTGTGTAGTATAACTTCAACTCATTATCTTTAACCAATCCACAACCTGAATAGCATCCATTTCTATCGAACCAATCTTGAGGTTTTAACGCCATTTGGGGCTTAGTAAAGTTAATGAAATTGGTTGTTGTTACTAATCCCCAGTGCTTTGTTTTATGCTCACATCCAAATGGATTCCATTGATAGAATATATGAAACTTATTGTCATAATAACTTAATCCATTTGGGTCATTGATCAAACCAAATGGCATCTCAATGTGAAAGTTGTTTCGCCATATACTCATTTCTTTATTACTGTAATAATTATTTAAATTTTGGTTTATTTCCTGGTATGATTTTGGGTTTGGCATCTTTCCTCTTCTCCTATTAATTTAATTAATCCCACCCACACTTTCTCTTTCTATTAGCTTCAAGGAAGTATCCTTATTCTCTTCTAACTCTTTTCCCTCTATTAAATCTAGGATTCCTTGAGCTGCTTTTATACCAATTAATTCATAATCAAAAGCTACTGTTGTAAGTGTAGGGTATGAAACACTTCCTATATCATATCCTCCAAATCCAGCTACTGAAATTTCTTCTGGAACTTTAATATTATTTTCATGTAAATATCTAAGTACTCCTAAACAAATATTATCAGTTGCACAAACTATTGCTGTGGGCTTATATTCTAATATCTGGCTAGCCTTACTGTATGCATTAGTAAATGAAAAATCAGTTTCAACAAATTGAACATTACAATCTGGATTATCTTTCTTCACAGCATCAATGAATCCATTTTTACGATCCACTCCTACTGCTATATCCCATTCATTTACTCCTAAAAACACTATATTTTTATGCCCCTTAGATTTAAAATAACTTCCAAGTATTTTTCCTGCTTCATAATCATCTATCTTTATATAATTAGTAAACTCATTTTTTTGTCCTGTAAATATAGTTGGAATACTAAGCCTACTAATTAATTGAATATGCTTTTTAGTAATAGCCATAGAATTAATGATTATTCCATCAACCCCTTGCTGATAAAGGCTATTAATGTTTGCTAGTTCTTTCTCTATATCTAATTCACTGATCAAAATAATTCCTTGATAATCATTTTCCATTAATTTTTTATTGATACCAGTTAATACTTTGCCTATTGTAACAGAATCGATTCTAGGAATTACAATTCCAACTAATCCACTTTTTTTAGTCTTTAATCTCTTTGCAAAAAAATTAGTTTCAAATCCGGTCTTTTCAATCGCTTCTTTTATCTTCTTAGCATTTTCTTCGCTCACATATCCATTATTCAAATATCTAGAAACACTACTCTTTGAAACATTAACCATATTAGCAATATCTTGAATTGTGACTTTTCGATCCATATTATCCTCCATATATGTTTTATATAAATATTATTATATATCATTAATACATATTATTGAAAAGATAACTTATAAACTTATATGGATATTAATATATAAAATATAACTTTATATAGCTTGATAGATTTAGCAAGCAAAATTATCCCTACTAAATCTATCTGTAATTCATCTAAATATTTATTATTATTCCTATTCTTCTGGCTTGAAGAAGAACAATGTTAAACAAAAAGCAACCGCTATAGCCACAACGTTAACTAAAATGTAACTTCCAAGATTGTTCACATATAATAGCATACCTGGTAATGCTGTAATTCCCATTCCTGTACCTGCTAGGTGAAGTATTCCTGAAAGCATCCCTCCAACTGCTCCTCCTGCACATCCAAATATAAATGGCTTTATGAATCTCAAGTTAACACCAAATATTGCTGGTTCAGTAATACCTAAAAATGCTGGAATTGCCGATGAAATATATAATGAGCGCTTCTTTTTATCTTTTGTTTTGACGGCTACTGCTAAAGCTGCCGCACCTTGTGCTACAATACCACAAGTTATCATTGCATTAAATGCATCTTTTCCTGTGCTGGATAGTAATTCAACTTCTAAAGCATTTAATGCATGGTGAACTCCAGTAACAACTATAAGTTGATGTACTCCTCCTACAACTAGTCCACCTAATCCAAATGGAAGCCCCATGAATCCTTTGATTGCTCCAAATATTAATTGCTCAGCATTATGCATAATTGGCCCAACTATTAATAATCCTAGTACCATTGAAAATAATAATGTAATAAATGGAGTTACTATTAGATCCAATACATCTGGAACTACTTTCTTAAGTGCCTTTTGAGTTTTAGCTGCAATAATTCCTAATACTAATGCTGGCAATACAGATCCTTGGTATCCAACTACAGGAATATTTAATCCTAGTATAGTTAGATTAATTGGCGTTGCTGTTCCCGCTGCCACAGCATAAGCATTTGGTAAACTTGGTGATACGAGCATTAATCCTATTACTATACCTATTACTGGTGTACCTCCAAACTTTTTCATGGTTGACCATGCAACTAATGCTGGTAAAAATGCAAAAGCAGTATCTGTTAATACTTGAGTAAAGAGAACAAAATTCTCATTCATTTGAACTCCTAGATTTGTCAAAAGACCTCTTAGTCCCATAAACAAACCTGTTGCAACTAATACTGGTATTATAGGTACAAATACATCTCCAAAAGTTCTAGATATTTTTTGAATTAATGTCATTTGGCTATAAGCTTCCTCTTTATTATTTCCAGTTACTAAGTCAGAATTTTGTCCAACTATGACATCATAAACTTTATTTACAAATCCTGTTCCAAGAATTATTTGGTATTGCGCTGCCGAGAAAAATTGTCCTTTTACACCATCAATATTTTCAATAGCTTTTTCATTTATTTTTTCCTTATCATTAAGTATAAGTCTTAATCTAGTTGCACAATGTTCTACTGATTTTATATTTTCTTTTCCACCAATATTCTCTAGAATTTCTTTTGCTACTATTTGTTCCTTCATTAATGTCCCCTCCTAATTCAATTAACCTCGAAAACCGTTTTCATGTTAATATGATACCAGTTCCATATATAATGTGTCAATACGTTTTTTACCTAAATAATAAATTATATAAATTTCCTTTCTCCCCCATGTACAATGCATAGTTTCTAATATATTATCCATTACGCCTCCCTATTCATATGATTTATATTTTCGAAAACTATAATTCATCTTATGTGGTACTGTTCCCACTATTATTGCTAATTTTAAGAATTAAATTTATATATAAAACAATTAGTTCTTAGAACATAAAAAAAGTGTACTCCTTTTTGTAGTTTAAGGAATACACTTATTAACTATACTGTATTTTTAAAATGTAATTTTTTGAACATAAATTATCTTGACTATTTTTTCAAGTTCTTCATTTAAGGCTAATTGTATTATTTTATTGTTGTTTAATTCAAAAGTATAAATCTTTAGTCCATTTATATTAGTATTATAATACGCTGCCACCCCGCTCTTAAGAGCATCTTTCCGTTCTGTAAGATATACTTTTCTCACATCATCTCTACTAATCTTTTGGGCAATCTTTCTTCTACTTGCATTGTAGACCTTAGTTATTGTTATATCACCATTATATAACTCATACTCATAATCAATATACATAAAGTAACTTCCCACAAAAAATATTAATGCTACTATTATTAGCGCTATTCCGATTATTGGTGATGCAAAAACAATCATTAATCCAACTACTAAAAAAACAATTGAAATCTTTTGGAGTATGTTACTAATTCTCTTAGGCTTATCTGATGGAATAAACTGTTCTAAAACAACTTCCATATTCTCACTCCCCCTTTAAACAGTTATATCTATAGTAAATATTTTAAATTAATTTATATCATGTAGTAAGCATAAAATCAAAATTTATTTCAATGAAAATTTCATTTTATCATTACTTAATTACTATTATACATACTAAGAGCAATAAATTATATTAGTTCTTTTACTTTTTGTGAAATATTACATAGATTTCATATAAATTTCTATAATCCAGCAACTATAAATTCATATCCTTTTATTAATAATGAGATACATAAGAACAGATGAAAATTTTCATCTGTTCTTTACCACTGAAGCAATCTATCTATCTCATTTTCCTGCTCACTATCTATTTTTATAGATTCTTTTTCGTCTATGGATATAGCTGCCTCATCAATTTTATCATCACTAACTTTTTTAATCGTTGAAGGTATCATAGTACCTCTCATTTTTTCACCTATTAGTACAGTTATATATGCAGAAAAATCTAAACCCAGAGATTTAGCTTCTTTAGATGCAAATTCCTTAATATGGGGAGCTAAAGTAATTGTAGTTTTTAACTTTTTACACATTCTTACTCTTACCTATTATGTCATAAGTTTTTACATTAATCATCTGTGCATCATCTAATACTCTATAGTCTTTTAAATAATTTTTAAGCAATAAGGCTCCCCCACCTATGAAAACAAATCTCGAATATTTCGATTGCTCTGGAAATGCCTGTTTTATGGCATTTATTATTTCTCCTGCTCTCAAACTTAATACATTATCAATATCCTTGCTTACGTCTATTTCCTTTCCTTCTACAAATATAGCTTTATCTGCAATTATTTGTTCTGCTTTCATACGATTAGAGTAGTTGACTCCATATTTGGTTAACTCTTGTAGAAGTACATCATATGTCGGATTCACTCCCAATGGATACGTTCTACCTTCTTTAAATTGGCCATTGCTCATATATGCTATATCTAGTGTACCACCACCTATATCTACTACTAGCGTATCCTTTTCTACTAATGATTTATCATATAAAAATAATCCTGCCGACTGAGGAAATACAATTACTTTGGTAATTGTAAAACTTCTATTTTCTCCATTAAGTTTCATAAAGACTCGTCTATTTTCAAGAGCTTTTATCAGAGAATTCTTTTGTTCTGCAAAAAATTGAGCAGGAAGTCCTGTTATAACCCTTACATTGTTATCTATTGTTGAACTCATTGTAGCTGCTATAGCTGTATATAGGCAAATATGAAATATAATATCCTTATCTCTTGAATGTTCTATGCTGGTAAATCCATCATCATTACCAATTAAATATGTTTTATTGTTGTACTCAACAGTATATTTAGCCGTCTCTAACTCGTGCATCTTTTCTTTTACTGTCGATGAAAAGGAGCCTTCTATGTTATGTCCAATAAAATTTGTTGTATTGTAGCCTATGTCTGCACTGATTCTCATTTTTTAATCCCCCTTTTTTACTTTTACATTCTATTTGAATATCTTTTTATGGCGTTTATACCACCGTTCACCTAAAAATTATTTATCCTTATGAAATGTTTCTCCATTAATATTCCTTTGTATGTAGTTTATATAGCTATCATACTGCTAGTACCTTAGGCCATTAAACAGTATTTGTACAATGTATTGCTTGTCTATACTTTATATACAAGCAGGTAAAACTCAAGATCAACTTACTATTTTTTGGATTCTAAATTCAAATTAATATCTCCATTTATTTCAGATAATTCAGATTCACTAATCGATTTCATCATATTAAATAGCATAAATTCTGTAATAGTCATTCCTTGCTTTCTAGCCATTCTTTTTATAGCTAGCTTCTGTTCTGTTGTAACTCTGAGCATTATGGTAGCATCTTTCATCGTATCCCCCCATTCTACGTAATGTATATAATGTAATTACGATTTATACATTACATACAATATCACACTTGTTTTACATTTTTTGTAAAAATATAGCATAAAAATTATAAAATCTCTCGACTTCTTTCGTATTTTGTTTTTTATATTATATAAACATTATCACTTTTGTAAGTCACTCCAGTATATAGACTTGACTCTCTTGCCAGTATATTGATTTATACAAAGGATTATTTAACAACTATAATCTTAGAGAATAAAAAATAATCTAGAGCATATATTCGCATATTATACTCTAGATCATTTAAATCAACCTTCATAATTTATCATTTTAATTTATTGTATCTTTAACAAACTAGTTGTACTCTAGTAGGATTATCTCATTTACCTTCATATCCAAATCAATATGAATATCCACAATTTTATGATTATTAAGTTCTGATATTACCAGCATAGTAATATCGTCTAAGCCCTTTTCCTTAATAAATTTTCTGTCAAAGCTTAAAAGAAGATCACCTTTTTTTACTGCGTTTCCTTCTTCGCAATATAGTTCAAAACCTTCTCCGTTTAGAGCTACAGTATCAATTCCCACGTGAATTAGAAATTCTACTCCATCTTTGGTCCTTATTCCAACAGCATGCTTACTTTCCTTCATAACTGCCGCTATCGTTCCATCACAAGGTGAATATATTTTTCCTTCACTTGGTTTAATCGCAACTCCTTCCCCCATCATTTTTTGTGAGAACACTTCATCATTAACCTCACTTAGGTCAACACTTACACCATTAGCAAAAGCATAAAATACTTTATTCTTATTTTTATTAAACAAATTCTTAAACATACATACTCCTACTTTAATTCCGGCCAATAGCCCTTATTAACTTCAATAAGATCATCTAATAATAATTTAGCAACTCTAGCACTTGGTACAGTCTTAGATAAAGTAAGTGCCTGCCATAATTTCAAATAGCTATTTTCAATCCATGCCTCAACAACTAATTTTTCTACTGATACTTGTTGCTCCATTAATCCCTTTTGGAATTGTGGAATTTCTCCTTGTGCTAAAGGTTCTGGCCCATCACTTCCAACAATGCATGGAACTTCAACCATAGCTGTAGAATCAAAATTAGAAATAGCACCTTTATTCTCTACTATACATAGCATTCTTTCATGTGTGTTATAGGCAATTGCTCTAGCTAAATCTACTATAAAAGTTGCATGAGCATCAATATGGAATTCTCCGCCTTTTGCTGTTCCTGCCTTTGTGATAGCACGTGCTGCATTAAATACATCTTTTTCTCTTCCATCCATTACTTCGTTTGCCCTAGAATATTCTGCATTAGAATGTTCTACAACATAATCAGGATATAGATAGTATTTTAAATAAGTATTAGGTAAAAATCTTGGATCTACTGCTAATAAATCTTTTGCTTTTTTATGAGTTTCCTGCCAGCTTGGATCTGTATGTTGTGTTTCTACTTCTTTTACTGTTAAGTAGCCATTTTCTGCAACATAAGCTTTAATTCTGTCTGTTAAATCATTACCTTGTTTATCTTTAACGCTAGTCCACCATCCAAAGTGGTTTAATCCAAAGTATTTAACTTCCAAATCACTTGGTTCTAAGTCCACAATACCAGCCATACGACGAAGTGTTCCAACCGGCATGTCGCAAATGTTTAATACCTTCGAATTTGGTTTTAATCTACGGCAGGCTTCAGCAACAATTGATGCTGGGTTAGAGTAATTCAACATCCAACAGTCTGGTGAATATTTTTCCATCAAATCTATTAACTCTAACATACCTCCTATACTTCTCATTCCATAAGCAATTCCTCCTGCTCCACAAGTTTCTTGACCAATCACTCCATATTTTAAAGGAATCTTTTCATCCTTCTCACGCATTTCATATTTTCCAACACGTATATGGGCCATACAGAAATCAACATCTGTAAATGCTTCTTTAGGATCTGTTGTATAAGAAAATTCGATATCTGGTGCATTTTCTTTTAATACAATTTCTAAAGCTTCACCAATGACACCTTGACGCTCAGCATCATTATCATATAATTTTAATTTTCTAATTGGAAAACGGTGTAGATTATCTAATAGCATCATAACTATTCCTGGAGTGAATGTACTTCCGCCTCCTGCAATAACAATAGAATGTTTTTTCATATATATTACCTCTTTCCTTTAATTTATATTATTCTTCAAATATTTCTACGATTTATATTATTATTCTCCTACAATTCCTAGTGCTTCATCCACTATCGATCTTATTCTAGTTACATGTAATCCATAAATTACTTGAACATTTTCTCCTTTTTTAACTACTCCTGTAGCTCCTGTTCCCTTTAATGTAGCTTCATCAACTTTTGATGTGTCATCAAGGATTAATCTTAGTCTTGTGAAACAGTTATCTACTTTTTTAATATTTTCCTTTCCTCCTAGGGCCTCTATTATTACAAGTGCTTCATTTCCTGATGTTGATTCTTTATCTCCAGACCCTTGGCCTCCTGTTACTTTATCCTTATAATCTTGCTTAGTATAAAGTTTAACTTCTTCATTACTTTCTTCTCTTCCAGTAGTCTTTAAGTTAAGCTTAACTATTAGAAATCTAAATATTACATAGTAAACTGCGAATTGCACTACACCTACTAAAATAAACATTGGCCAACCTGTTTTTTCTATACCTAATGGTAAATTATAAAGTAAGAAATCTATAAATCCATTAGGTGCTATAGCCCTTACGTTTAATATATTTAAAGCTACCATTCCAAGACCGCTTAAAACTGCATGTACTCCAAATAATATTGGTGCTGTAAATAAGAATGAAAATTCTATAGGTTCTGTAACACCTGCTATTATTGAAGTTACTGCTGCTGGTATAAGAATCGCTCTAGCCTTCTTTTTCTTATCAGCATCAGCTGTGTGGTAAAGTGCTAAACACGCTCCTACTAATCCAAACATCTTTGATAATCCTCTAGCATCCCATATAACTGTACTGGATAAAACTTTAATTGAAGGATCTGCAATTTGTGCAAAATAAATGTTTCTTGCTCCTTCTATCGCCTTTCCCCCTATAGTCTCTATTCCTCCAAGCTGACTATATAAGAATGGAGTATATACCAAGTGATGCAATCCTGTTGGTATTAAAAGTCTTTCTAGTGTTCCATACATAAATACTCCAAAATTACCACTCTTTTGTATGTAATATCCTAAACTTGATATTCCCCACTGTACTGATGGCCAAACATAAGAAAGTATAACAGCTAATACAACAACTACTGGAATTAATATTAAGAATACTAATCTTGAACCCCCATATATTTGAAATGCTCCATTAAATTCTTTCTTGCAATATTTATTATGAAAATACGCTACCACTATACCTAAAATTATTCCTAAAAAAACTCCCATATCCAAAACTTGAGTCCCTAGTACAATCGCCTGACCAGAACCTCTTAAATTATCTGGATTTACTAACTTCCCTGATAAACTCAAGAAAATATTCATGGCATTATTAAATATTAAATATACTAATACTGATGTGAAACCTGATTCTGCTTTTTTCTCTTTCGCAAGTCCTACAGCTAAACCAACACAGAATATTATTCCAAGGTTTGATAGTATAGGAACCAAGGATCCTGATAATATTTTTCCAAATCCAAATATCACACTATTCTTTAAGAACGGTGCATATTCTGCTAATTTGGTATTTGTGAGAATATTTCCAAAAGCTATTAATATACCTACAATCGGAAGTATTAATACTGGAATAAACATAGCCTTAGAAAATCTTTGCATAGCATTCATAATTTTATCCTTCATATATTCCACCTCTTATCAATTATTGTGTCATCCATAGGCTCATTATATATACGTTTTCATTTAATTGAAATAGATTGCAAGCATTAAGAAACCTGTTAGCTTAAAAGATAACAGGTTTCTTAATTTGACTATTTATTTTCTTTTCTTGTTTCTTGATAATATCTGTAGATTAAGTATTCCATAAACATAAGCATATTTGCAAAAAACGAGTTAGGCAGCACATTACTGTCATCTAATTTATGCATATCAAATATCTTAAATGAAATATCCGAAAGAGCTGAAATACTGTTTTCTACTTCCTTTGTGAAGGAAATTACTACTTTATTTTTCTTCTTCGCCACTTGAACCTTATCTAATACTTCTTTAGTCTCTCCAGACTTTGATATTACTATTAATGTTTCCATGTCTTCTAGATTATTTTCAAAACTCCCCTTAGAATCTATTAATATGCTCTTTATCCCTACCCCAAGCAGCTTTTTGTTAAAGTATTCTCCAGTGATTTCAGAGTAGCCTCTTGCATAAATAAAAATATACTTTTTGGTTCCACTTGCTAATATTTCTATAAACCTTTTTACATTTTCCTCATCTGTATATTTAGATAAAAACTTAATATCAGTACCTATTAATGCTTCTGACTCTTCTATAATTCCCGTGCCACCACCATCTATTAGTGGTGTTATATTATAAATCATATCTATAAATCCTGTAAAACCTAATTTTTTTGAAAGTCTCATAATAGTTGATGTAGATGTGTAGTTTTCGGCAGCAACCCCTCTAACGCCAAGATCCATTACACTATCAATATTATTGATTATATATTCTAATACTTGTTCTTCTATCGGTGTGATTTTTTTATTATTAACAATTTTGCTTAGATCAACTTTCATTTTTAATCATCCTCTAATTATTATACGATTTCAATAGTTGCAATAACATTATTGTAATACATTACTATCTTATTATTCAATCTTAGCACACTATTATATATGTTGTCATAACTACTTTCTTGTTCTTATATTCTATTCAAATACTTTTATATGGCATTTGTAATATAATCTACTTATAAATTGCTTATCCAAACGTAATACTTATTTCAGTATTCTTTTTTATGTCATTAGTATGGTTTTTATACATCAATTACCTTATACAAAGTCCAAATATCCTTAATCTTACCTAGAAAAATATGTACTGTATTGCTTGTTTATACAATATACACAACATTTAATTTACAAAAATTTTATTTTATCTACTTAGAATATAACTTCTTAATCTATATGTAATTATAGATATAGAAACATACTACTCGAAGTTTATTTATATTCTTAGTATCAAAATATGAAAAACATATTATTAACTTATATGAACGCTGGATATTCCTCACTGCGAAATTAGTCTATTTATATAATCCAAATCTAAAGTATTTTCAATAATTTTATATTCTTTATTAGAATTATTAATATTATTAACAATACTGATATATTCCTTGCCTTGTATAATAACTTCAGCAGATATACTATTTTTATCGTAAATATATATATGATAAGAAATTTTTGTCCTATTTGATATGCTACCATAATGTTGAATTAGTTTTATTTTAGATAAATTAAATAACATATCGTTTATCTCAATCTTATCTTTAATTGTTTTATCTTCCCCTCCCGATGTGCTTCTAATCTCAATTTCCTCTATATTTTCCTTGTTATAATTACTAAATAAAAAATCATTTAAAGTTCCTTTTCTAGGATATAAATAATATGATGAGCAAACTATTAGCACAGTAATAAAGAATATGCATATACTTAATCTTTTTCTCATGATAATTCTCCTACATAAGTAAAGAAATACTTAAAGTTCTTATTACTTTAAGTATTTCTTTTACTTATTATCTTATATTTATTGTAATGGCTTTATCATAATTGCTAATAGTAGGAAATTTTCTAGGATATGCTGTATCAGGGTTGTTAAAAGAAGTTCTTGGGATTATCGTTACACTTCTCATATCAGTTGTGTCAACAAAATAATTTAACATTATACTTTTATCAGATCCATGACCATCTGATTCCTTAATCTTATTTCCTTTATCATCCGTAAGTTCCCATGATGCCATATCTGTAGTATCACTAAAACTATCGATATCACTGCCTCCTGTAAATTCAATTCTGTATGGGAATATTTTTATATTGTGCACATATAGTTCATGGCCATCTATTACTAGAGTCTGATTAATATCCTTGGCTAAAATCGGCTTGTCTATTTGAGATGCGCCAATTGCAAAATTGAATTTCCAATTCCCTGTTACATACGAGTCAATATTGGATGTACTAGTTACCCCTATCCTATCATAATCTATTAAAATATTTAAATTTTGACTTGTATCTATATTGTCTAAGTAAATATGTGTCACTATATCACAAGTTCCATCATCGTTATGGATGTAATCGTACTTAAATTCATTTGTTTCATTATTCATTATCTTTCCATTAATAGATATATTTGGTTTCAACTCTTGTGCATAATCACCTCTTTCTCTACTATCCAAATGTGTTGTAAAAGTAAGCATATGAGTATCTGCATAACAATCAGATAGAGTAACCTTAATTCCCTTATCTTCAACAGTTTTTCCAATCACTATTTTAGATTTTTCAGGTATTGAATAATTTTCTTTTTCTGAAACAGAATTTCCGCTAGCATCTTGAATTGCAGATGTATTATTAACTACTGCAGCACTAGAATATTGGCAATTACCTGCAGTAATTACTGAAATAAGTGCAATTGCTCCAATAAGTAAACTTTTAGATTTTTTATTTCGAAAACCTACTTTTATTTTTTTCATTATCTTATTCCTCCCACATAACTTTTTATTTTTTTGATATCACTGCAAGTCCACTTTTAATAATAATTAAAAATGATCTTCTGTTATCATTCGTTTTTTATTGACAGCCTCCTTTCTTGTTGTAAATAATATTAAATTATACGCCTAATTTCTATTTCATACAAATAATTACATATATTGAAATAGCTTGTTGGTAGATTTGAGAGAAAAACACTATCTCTTATCTCTTGATTCCTCATCTCTTTTACATTTATAAATCCAAATTCTTTGATATAGGATGCTAGCATTTAATATCAAGTATTAGCGTATATATGCACTAAACTCCTAAAATATTTATCTATATTTTTTTGACTTTCCTTTTAAGAATCAGTATGAAAACTTTTGTTCATTTTTTTGTTTAATTTCTTATTATTTTTTGCTTATCAAAATAAAATAGTACAACTACAGTACAATTTTAAGCTCTATTTCTTTTTCGCCTAACATGATTTTTATTTCCTCTACTTAATTTAATATTTACTTTGAGTATTTTTATTTTAGTTCCTCTAGTTGTTCCTTTTTATATAATTTCATCATCGTTAGTACCTCTTCAAAATAGAAAAAGGAATACTCAAAGTTCCTATTACTCTAAGTATTCCTTTTATACCAAATTGTAATATATATTTGATTATATTTTTTAATTCACTAATATATACTAACTTACACTCCAAGAAATTTTTCTTCTGTCGAAAGCCTTAATACAACTTCTTCCTCTTTCTATTCCAAGTTTCTCAATTCCATCATTCAGAATTAGAAATATGTACTGGCCCTCAAAGTTACGTGTCTCCTTAACGATATTACTTAACTCCATTAAATCAATATTTTCTAATTTATCATGAATTTTAAAAATTGGCATATGATATACCTTATTTATAATTAACTTAACATGAACTAAATAAAAACAAATGATCATTGCTTTCTTTATTCCAGTTCCAGGCTTTCCATTAATTCCAATTATCTTAACAGGAATTTCATCATCATTATATTTTAAATACAGTGGCAAATGGCTATCCTACTACTACATAAGTTAATTCTTTAAAATAATCATCTAAATTTTCTTTAATATCTTCCGTATCCTTAAATTAAAATATCTCGCTATATGCTTTCTAACAAGCACGGTTCCACCTGTATAAATGTAAGTTTCATAAGCTCCACCTTCTGATTAACTTAAAAATATCCTAGAAATCACTTGGTCTAGGTGCAGAAGGTCCAAGACCAATAGAACAAAGCCAATTCAGTACTACCTCATGCAGCACATTTATGTTGTCTACCTGGCAGTGTTCTAATCCGCCAAGTCTTCTATCCTCTATGGCGAAGAACGTCTTGTTTTTCGAACCAGCCTGCTCGTAATTTTTAAGAGCTTGTGTTAGCGGATTGGGCTGAACCAATATCTCTTCCGCACCGTGCATCACAAGAAGTGGGCATTCTATCTGGTGAAGCACGCCCTCAAGATTGTAGGCAAAACGAGGATTTCCAGCAAAGTCATCCAAGCTTTTTGCACCCAAAATTCTCATGCCGTGAGCAGCTAAACTTGGTGGCATCCATTTTAGCATTGCCTCCCAGTCGAACGCGTGGGTTCCTCCGTCAGAGATGACGGCAGCAATCCTGTTGTCGAATGCAGCAAATCTAAGGGAGTCATATGCCGCAAAACTCTCACCATGAACAATAATCTTGTTAGGATCCACTTCCGGTCTAGTTAGAAGAAAGTCAATTGCTCTTGAATGAAAAGCCTCGCTGTCAGCTCTTCTGCCCTTTCCTTTTTCGTACATTGAAAGACCAGTTCCAGGCTGATCATAGACCATAAAGTTATATCCACACGAAATAAATGCAGGTCCTAACCAGAAATAGTTCTCAATTGACCACTCATCACCACCATTGAGGGCCAAAATTGTGGGCTTCGGACCTTTTATCCAAGGAGGTGAGAAAAAGTACCCATCCAACTTGACATCCTCATAATCTACTTGGATTTTCTCTGGTTTTACATCAAAGTACTTTCCAGCAGCTTCAAAGAGTTCATTTACTTTCCTAAATATACGGAGTTTCTCGGCATCATTATCCATCACAGCATATTCAGCGATTCGGTGGTAATTGCAAGCACGAATGTAACAGTTACGTGCTGTATACCAGTTTCCAACCGCTTCTGCCTCCTTACCATGCCTTTCCAAAGCTTCTGCTGTTATGAGCCATTCCCTATGCCATGTTTCCTTATCATTTGGATCTATTTTTTTGCATGCTTCATAAATTTCGGTGACGTCAGCAGCACCAAGACTTGCCAAACCTAGAGCTTTAGTTACTTGATATGACATCATATAGTTGTTTGGCCAACGGCTAAATTCAATTGACATTGCAGTATCCTCCTTCTCTAGTTATATTTATTACTTCCATCCTTCTCTGATTAAGCATAAGAGTACATGTTTCGAAATAGCGGCACCTATCTATGTCCGTGCCACGAACTTGATTCTCTACCATATCATTTCCTCCTATCAATTTACTTGTAGTTTTTAAGCTACAAGTAAATTTTACGATATAAAAATAAAGCTGCCCTAAAAGGAAAATAAATCTTTATAAAGAGAATGTAAAAAATTATAAAGTATTAGGAAGCAAAAAAGCCACTGCCGGTGTTCTCTACGTTCAACCAACAGTGACCTTTAATTTATTTTAGAGAAATAAAATTAGTGTTGTACAAGTGGAAGACTGAACTTTATACCCAGGCCACCATATTCAGAAGAATATGCATAGATTTCTCCACCATGATATTCAATAATTGATTTACAGCTTGCTAGTCCAAGTCCTATCCCACCATTTTCAATTTGCCTGGATTTATCCACAGTGAAAAATTTAAGAAATAGTGAAGATATATCCTTATCCGGTACTCCAATCCCATTATCCTCAATTTCAAAATAGGCATAAGCCCCTTGTGAGTATCCAGTCATATACACTTTTAACTCATTTTTTCCTCCATATCTTACAACATTACTGAATAGATTACCAAAGACTCGACCTATCATAATCTCATTGACCATAAGCATCATATTTTCCTTAAATAAATGTTTGTAAATAAGCTCATAGTCAAATCCTGATAGCTCATGTTCATATTCTAGGGCAATGTTCTCAAATAATTTTGATGCATTAACGGGTTTCACGGTCATGGATTCTAAATTCAGTTTCTCTTTGATGAAACTTACAAAGTCGTTGATAAGTTCAGCCATATATTTTGACTTTTTTTGAATCAACTCATAATATTCCTGCTTTTCATTTTCTGGTAGACCCTTTTGCATGGCTAACAGTTCAGCAAAACCATTAATAGATGTTAATGGTGCTTTTAGATCATGAGCAATGGCAGCAATCATATCCATTTGCTCTTTATGTGCTAGTTGGAGCCTCTTTTCCATATTATTAAAATGATTATAAAGGTCTCCAATTTCATCATTACTCCTTAGCGCAAGTGGCGGCAATGGATGCACAATATTTATTCTTTCTAGTCTGGAATTAAGTAGTCTTATTGGTTCTTCTATACAAAAATGGATATACATAATTAAAATAATAAAGATGAAACAGGCAATAGCAAATATGGGAAGGAGTAATACTATATATGATGGATCCAGTAATGAACTAGATATAGGTGAATATTCTGCAAAGATAAACTTCAAATAGATTCCAATTGAAGCCATAAAAACTATAAACATAACCAGAAATAGTAAAGGAAGCTTTATTTTCAGTTTCATATTATCACTCTCTTTCCTTGTACTTATATCCAATTCCCCAAATTGTTTTAATAAAATCATATTCAGGACCAAGTTTCTTACGGATATTTTTTATATGAACCGTTACAGTATTTAATTCTCCGTATTCGTCTCCCCAGACATATTCATATATCCGCTCACGAGTCAAGACATTATTGGGGTTATGCATGAGCATGGACAATATTTGAAATTCCTTTGTTGATAAGTTAAGCTTTTTGTTATTTAGAAATGCTTCAAAAGTCTTATCATTCAAAATGAGAGGAGAATCAATCTTTTCTCTATTTGGACTAAGTTCATTCCACTCTTTAAACAGCCTGTCGACTTTCCTGAAGTTGGCCCTTATCCTGGAATTAAGCTCCTGAATACTAAAGGGCTTTGTCATATAATCATCTGCCCCTATTTCGAGCCCAACGATTTTATCAATATCCTTATCCCGGGCGCTTAAAAACAGAATTGGAGCATTATAAGATTTTCTGATGCTTCTGCAGACATCAAGGCCATCCATATCAGGCATCATTATATCAAGAATGATGAAATCAATATTATTTTCTTTCAATACACATAAGGCTTCTTTCCCAGAATATGCCGAAATAGTTCCAAATCCTTCATAGCTTAAACTCTTTGTTATAAGTTTTACTATATCTTTATCGTCATCTATAACTAATATCTTTTTTTGCACTTTTGCACCTCCGATCTGCTTCAATAAACGTTCTCTTCTACAGGCCTTCCACACAATACTATCTCATTTATGATTATCAAGGATGATAAATTTAATGCCTTTTCAGAAGTAGTATTTAACGAAAGTGAAATCTTATTATGATTATCTGCTCTTGTTATAATTGTTCCAATTCATTTGCGAATGTCATTTTTCTCATTTGAATCAGCATAATTCCACCATAATATATTGACATAAACACCAATAAATACAATGACTGATACAGTTAATGAGCCGAGGATCACTTATATATATTTCAGGGATTTTCAAATAAAGTACCATAGTACCCTATACAAAAAAAGTATAGCACTCTTTTTTTTAATATTCAATTAGATACTTATTTTATTTCATGGTGCCAAAAAAGTAATAAATTCTTAAGTAAAAAATATATAGAATCATAGAAATATGTTATAACAAACTAATTCTTAAAATAATTCATCATTATTCCCCCATATCTGTATATATTTTTATTAATCATATTACACTTAAGTACTTTTATATGGCGTTTATATAGATATCCAATCATAATTTATTTGATATGTCTTAAATTTATAGTGTAATATTCTTTTTTATGCTGTTCATATGACATTTGTACTACTATTACCATATAATCTTTAATAGAACAAGAATATTAAAAAATAATTGTATTGCTTGTATATGCAATATATACAAAACTTCACATAAAATAAAGCACCTATATCTATATAGATGCTTTTACAACTCACGATTTCTGGATTCGATTAACTCATTTTCTATTCAGTATACATTATTCTGTAAATATTAGTATTTAAGCAATTTTATCAGTTCCATTTTTCATTGTGACTTATTATTTTCTATAATTGGTGCAATCTACTGCACCATCATTGCACCATTGACTTAATATTTATCTTATCATAAATATACTAAAAACCTGCAGCTTATTCATTCAATTAACTGCAGGTTTTTTTATGGTACTCCCAGCGGGAATCGAACCCACATCTATCCCTTAGGAGGGGATTGTTCTATCCATTTAACTATAGGAGCATAATATTTAAATATTCTTTTTTGTTTAATTTGTACTTATAAATTTTATTACAATTATTTGTCATTGTCAAATTAATAATTTATTTTTACATAAAAAAATAAATTATATTAGATATTAAAGGTCTGATTAATATCTTTTAAAAAAACAAATTTTTTCATAAATACTTTATAAAACACAAATATTATAACTTATTCTTCTTCTAGCTCCATATGAACTTCTAAACTAATAAGCAAAAAATCTGAATGTACTAGGCCAAAACTGTAAAAATAAAGCTTAAATACCCTCTATATGTATTTAAGCCTTATAATTTTAAATTGTTTTAACTTTAAATTTCTTATTAACTCTAACTCTAAATATATCTACAATTTTGGTTATCAGAGGACTGGATGCTATTATTACTGCTAGCGATATGAGCCAATGACTTAATTGTATTTTAGTTAAGCTAAATATATATCTTCCTATTGGTGTTAAGAACCCTAACACTATTATCCCAAACATAGATAAACACATTATCGTTTTAAACTTAGTTAACGGTCTTGCGACTCTAAGCAATACCACCATACTAATTCCAGAAAACATTAGTACTGCTAAAGTTCTACTGTAATCCATTGGGAGATTCATTTGTATTGATATAATAAATGTTATAAGTATAAATATAGCAAGTAATATCCCGTTAGGAATACTAACAGTTAATATTCTTGTTAAAAATCCCTTTTTAACTCCACCCGTACTAGGCAATAACGCTAAAAAGAATGATGGAATTCCTATAGCGCAACTTCCCACTAATGACAACTGTATTGGAAGTATTGGATACTCTATAAATAATATAGAACATACAAATGATAAAATTATGCAAAATACAGTTTTGGATAAAAATAATTCTGATACCCTCTCCAAATTATTAATTTGCTTTCTTCCCTCTTCAAGAACTTTAGGAAGCGCAGTGAAATCAGATTTCATTAATACTAATTGGGCTACAGCCTTTGTTGCATCAGAGCCATTTGCCATTGCAATGCCGCAATCAGATGATTTTAAAGCAAGTACATCATTTACTCCGTCACCTGTCATTGCAACAGTATGCCCCATCTCCTGAAGAGCTAAAACAATTCTTTTCTTTTGATGCGGAGTAACTCTTCCAAAAACAGTCATCTCCTGAATCAAATTCTTCAATTTTTCATTATCCTCTGGCAACTCTCTTGCATCCACATATTTCTCCCAGCCACTTACGCCTGCTCTTCTTGCGACCTCTGAAACAGTAATAGGACTATCTCCAGAAATAATCTTCACCCCTACGCCTTGACTATCAAAGTACTTTAATACATCAGGTGCTGCTTCTCTTATGATATCCTCAATTAGCAATAGTGCTACACTTTCTATCTTACCTTCTAATTTTTCATTCAAATTATTATGAAGATTTGCTAGTAATAAAACTCTTTTTCCTTTTCTAGCTTCTTCTTTAACTATTTCTTCTATTAACTGATATTTCTTACCCAATATTATTTCCGGTGCGCCAAGTACCCATGTCCCAAGCTTTTCAAAAGTAGCTCCACTCCATTTTCTTTTAGATGAGAAAGCAATTTTGTCTAAAACTTTGATTTCCTTATCATATTCCTTATATTTTTCTAATATAGCTTTCTGAGTTGGATTATTACTTGGTAAATTATTTATTAATGCTGCTAATACATTATCTATATCTTCAGAACTTTTAGAACCAATATTCTTCACTTCTGACAATCTTAACTCTCCTTGAGTCAAAGTTCCTGTCTTATCTAAACAAAGTACATCAACTCTTGCTAAGACCTCTGTAGCACTCAACTCTTGAACTAAAGTATCATATTTAGATAACTTTATAATTGACACTATAAATGTGGCACTCGTTAGTAATACTAATCCCTCTGGTATCATTCCTACAATTCCTGATACTGCTCCTATTAATGCATCCTGCCACGTATTCCCTGGTATTCTTAGTTGAGTTACTATTAATAATGCAGATAGAGGAGGTACAATCCATATTATTACTCTAAAAATTTTATCTATTGCTGCTTGTAGCTCTGAATTTATTATTTTAAATTGCTTAGCTTCCTCAGCAAGAGTAGACGAATATGTTTCTTTACCTACTTTTGTAACAATCGCATATCCCTCTCCAGATACTACGAAACTTCCAGATAGCAATGTCTCTTTGTAATTCTTAGATATTGCATCAGCTTCTCCTGTTAACATAGACTCATCTATTTCTAATCCGTTACTATGCAAAACTTCTCCATCAGCCAATACCTGCATGCCGGTTTCCAGATAAATCACATCATCCAATACAATTTCTTCTATTGCAATCTCCTTTATTTCACCATTTCTAAGAACTTTTGCATGCGCAGAACTTATGACTGATAACTTTTCTAATGTGCGCTTAGCTTTAATTTCTTGAACCACTCCAATTAATGTATTTACTATTATAACGCCCACAAATATAGCATTCTTAGGTGATCCTGCTAGAATAATTATTGCTGCAAGTACAAAGTTTATTGCATTAAACCTTGTAAACAAATTAGCTCTTATTATTTGAGGCATAGTTCTTGATGGTGTTTTCGGAATGTGATTTACTTTTCCTTCTTTAATTCTCTGCTTAACTTCTTCAGATGTTAAGCCAATTATAGTTTCAGCATCTTTCTCCTTCATATTCAAAGTATTATTATTTAAATTCATCAAATTTCTCCTGCCTATGTAAATTATTTGCTATACTATTTCATAGAATTATCATTGTCTTATATATTATACATTTTTTAATATTATTTTACCCTAATTATTTACTTAATTTTAAATTAATTTTATTGAATTTTTAATAGGTATGTAATCTATTTAGTCTTTCAATCTATTAATTTTTATACTATACTGATTAGTGTAAAAATTAATAGATTAAGGGTGTGTAATTTTTAATGTTAAGAACTATCTATTTTTATCTCGGATTAATAATAAGTCTTATATTTTCATCTATTTATAGAATTAGAATAAAAATCTTAACCAATAAAGGCGATATTGAAGGAAGAAAATATTTCATTCATAAAGTAAGCCATTCTTGGGGAAAATTTATAATGAAAATATCAGGTGCAAAAATTAATGTTATCGGCTTAGATAATCTTCCAAAAGATCAAACTGTATTATTTGTATCTAATCACCAAAGTAACTTTGATATTCCATTGCTTCTAAGCTGCATAGACATTCCAAAAGGATTTATTGCAAAAAAGGAGCTTGAAAAACTACCTCTTATTAGTACTTGGATGAAATATATAAATTGCATTTTTATGGATAGAGATAACTTAAGAAAATCCGCTGAATCAATAGTTGAAGGCGTTAATTTATTAAAGTCTGGTTATTCAATGGTAATATTCCCAGAGGGCACTAGAAGCAAAGGTAAGTCTGTAGATGAGTTTAAAAGTGGAAGCTTTAAGTTGGCTACAAAATCTAAATGTCCTATAGTTCCACTAACCATAAATGGGACATATAAGCTTATGGAAGAAAATAACAATGCAATAAAAAGTTCTGATATAGAATTAGTGATACATCCTCTAATAGATGTTGCTGCTCTAAACAAAGACGAGCTAGAAAAACTCCCTGAAACTGTTCATTCTATCATATCTAGTGCTTGCAAGCTACACTAATATAAAAAGCGAGTTGCCTTAAATTAGGCAGCTTATTTTTATGCATCAATTTAAGTATATTTTATACTAAATGCTGCTAATAATATATTTAGATTATAATATCTTTTGACATGAATTTATCTATTGTGTTATAATGAATTCATTTGACTTATATATAAAACTTTAATATAAGTTATCGAAACAAAAATAACTAATTTTGAAACAAAGAAACGAGGATATTTAATGAATGATAATCAATTTGCTACATTAGGTCTTAAAGAGAGTATTGTTAAGGCAATATCAGACCTTGGTTTTACAAAACCATCTCAAATACAAGAACAAAGTATCCCTGTAACACTTAGTGGCGCTGATTTAATAGGGCAGGCACAAACTGGTACCGGAAAAACTGCAGCTTACAGCTTACCAATTATCACCAAGATGAGTGATAATAGAGGAATCAAATCTCTTATTTTAGCACCAACAAGAGAACTTGCTGTTCAAGTTAATGAGGAGATACAAAGACTTTCTAAATATGAGAAAATTGTAACTCTAGCTGTTTATGGTGGAGATTCAATCGACAGACAAATCAGAGCACTAAGAAAAGGTGATGTCGATATTGTAGTTGGAACACCTGGTAGAATATTAGATCTTGTAAAAAGAAAATGCCTTCATTTAGAAAGTATAGAATTTCTAGTACTAGATGAAGCTGACGAAATGCTTAACATGGGATTCATCGATGATATTCAAGAAATTCTTAGTCATACACCATCTGAAAGACAAACTTTATTATTTTCAGCAACAATGCCTGATCCAATAGCAAAGTTGGCTAAAAAGTATATGAAACCAGATGCTAAACTTGTTAGTATTAAGAGGAGTTCATTAACTGTATCTAAAATTGAGCAAAGTTATTTTATGATTAATAATAAGCATAGATTAGAAGCTCTTTGTAGGTTACTTGATCTAGATAATCCTAGTTCGGCTATAATATTCTGTAGAACTAAAAGAGGCGTTGATGAGCTTGTACAAGAGCTACAATCAAAAGGTTATATGGTTGAAGGTATGCATGGAGATATGACACAAGCTCACAGATTAACTACTTTAAATAAATTTAAAGAAGGTACACTAAATCTATTAATAGCTACTGATGTTGCTGCTAGAGGTATAGATGTAGAAGGTGTGACTCATGTATTTAACTATGATTTACCTCAAGATGTAGAATCATATGTTCACAGAATTGGTAGAACTGGTAGAGCAAATAAAAGCGGTACAGCTTATTCTTTAGTAACTCCAAAGGATTTTTCAATGCTTAAACAAATTCAAAATGTTACTAAAAGTTCAATCACACAAAAGCCAGTTCCAACTGCAGAAGAAATTAATAATAAAAAATTTAAGGACATGATGTCAGAGGTTGAGAGTACTATTAAAGCTGGTGATCTTACTAAGTTTATACCAAGTGCAATAGAATTGACTGAATCTTATGATGCAGTATCAATTATTTCAGCTCTAATGAAAATGAAGTTTGAAAATGAAATTGTATTTGATTACAGTTCAAACAAATTAGAAGCTCCTAAAAAAGAAGATGTTCGTTTATTTTTCTCTGTCGGCAAAAGAGACGGTTTGACTCCAAAAGTATTAATTAATTATATTAAAGATATGACAAAAGTTAATGCTTCAGCAATTGGTCAAATAGACCTTATGGAAAACTTCTCATTTGTAACTGTTGATGAGTCTATATCTTCTAAAATATTAAAAAATTGTCCTGGTGGAAAAATTAATAAGAAGAAGGTTAATGTTGAAGTTGCTAATAAGCGTAAGAGATAATAAAACTTTTTATTCTTAATACTCTTACTTAAGGGAAGATTTAAATTTAGGTATAATGCCTAGAGCTTATCCTCCCTTTTTTGCTTTTATTATAAAAATAACTACTCTAAAAATAACATTAAAACATTTCATGCTATTCCTTATACATTACTGTATATCCGCATCATCTTGATAAGAATCCACATCTATTATATTCGATGTATTTTCTAACGAATACTTTTTCTGCATTATTATACTAAGAACTCCATTATCAATACTTTTAAGTATCTGATTTGTGTCTATATCCTCAATATCATTAAATTTTTTATTATAAGCCTTCTTAACAAGAGCAGTATTAGAAAATATCCCAAATCCACTTTTTTTAATTTCTAATCTATTTAGGTTTATATCTAATATTCCTGGATCATATCTTATGCTTAACTCTCTAAGATCAATACCTTTTAGATCTATAGTTAGATGATACATATCATCATACCGATTAAGTTTTATAAAATTATTATATTCTTCTCTATTTCCTTCATCAGAAGAAATATCCTCATTATTTTTAGCAAATTCATTTATATCAAAGTTATCTAAAAATGAATTCATAATTCCACTTATCTTTTCTATATTGTTTGGATTAAAAACATTATCAAATCCAAAAGTAAAAATTTTAAACATATCTTCCTCCCAATATATTTCTTAACACTTATATAATATTTATAAACTTCCAATTTGTTTAAATCATTTATCTTAATTTTAGTTGTATTTTTAAACTTTAATTAGTGTATCAATTCTAAATATTACTTAATTTTTTCAAGTGTATAATATCATTACTTTTTAATACTCTATTAATCCAAAGCGTTTCTTTTTTCAATATATATCAATACACTATTGAATAATCTCATATAAGATATTACAATATTTATTATATATAGGAGGATACTATAATGAAGCGTATTGATAAGATTTATAACTATATTTTAAAAAATTCTAAGAACTTTAATAAAGATAAATTTTTAGATCAAAAGGGGTTTAGTGCCCAAGAAATTGGCGAAAAATTAGATATATTAAGGAATAATGTTTCAAAAGAGCTTAATATTCTCTGTAGAGAAAAGAAAATTATTAAAATAAAAAATAGGCCAGTTATGTATTTTGATAGAAGTTGCCTTGAAAATATACTATCTATAAAGCTACCTGAAGATTTAGAGGAAATATTAGATGTTAATATATTACTTTCTTCTCCTTCAAATGCATTTACTGAGAATAAGTCACCTTTTAACTATCTAATTGGTGCTAATACAAGTTTAAAAAATCAAATTGAACAAGCCAAAGCAGCACTGATGTACCCACCAAACGGATTGCATACATTAATAATTGGTGGTACAGGCGTTGGCAAAAGTTTATTTGCTAACATAATGTATGAATACTCTAAATATATAAAAAGGCTCTCAAAAGATGCTCCTTTCGTTGTTTTTAATTGTGCTGATTATGCTAATAATCCACAACTTCTTCTATCGTATATTTTTGGACACATCAAAGGTTCCTTTATAGGTGCCGATAAAGAGACAGATGGTATTGTTTCAAGAGCCGATGGAGGCATTTTACTCCTTGATGAAATACATAGATTACCACATGAAGCTCAAGAAATGGTATTTCACTTCATGGATACAGGAACTTACAATAAACTTGGCGAAACAGGTAGCACCCGAAGAGCTAGTATACTATTAATAGGTTCCACAACGGAAGATCCTAATTCCACATTACTTAATACTTTCATAAGAAAAATTCCAATAACTATAACTATTCCAAGTTTTGATGAAAGACCAATTGATGATCAAATTGAGTTGATACACTATTTATTATCAAATGAAGCTCAAAGAGTTAACAAAACTATTAAGATTTCAGCTGAATCTATTAAAGCTTTAATAAGAAGTACATCTTACGGAAATGTTGGACAGCTTAAATTGAATATTCAATTAGCGTGTGGAAAAGGATTTTTAAACTGTATTAATACAGATGAATGTATTGATATAAATTTAAACTTATTCCCATCTAATATAAAAAACAAAATTTTAACTTTTAGCGCTAAAGGAAAAGTTAATGTAACAGAATGTGATACAATCCCTAACACAATTACAATTCAACCCGATGGTGATAAAACTTTCTTAGAAACTGATGATTATAAACCACCTTTTAATATTTATAACATTGTTGAGGACAAAACTTCTGCTCTTCATGAAGAAGGCATGAGCGATGATTATATAAAAGATTTTATAACTACTGACATCAATATTCATTTAAAGCAATTCTATGCTAAGCTTAAAAACGATACAAATCGTCGTGAAGTCTTATTAAAAATTGTCAATAAAGATATTGTTGAATTTGTTGAAGAGATCAAAGCTCTGGCAGAATCCAGATTAAATAGAAAATTAAATGAACGATTTATTTATGCAGTAAGCCTACATTTTAGCGCTCTGTTTAATAGAATTAAGAAAAGAAAGGTTTCCTTTTCATCAAATATTGAGCTACAGTTATCTGTTAACAATAAAGAATATGATGTTGCAACTGAAATCCATCAGTTGACCCAAAAACGTTATAATATGACTATTCCTCCAATTGAGGTTGATTATCTAGCATTGCTTTTAGCTTCAATACAAGAATCCTCTCACCAAGAAAGGGTTGGGATAGTAGTTGCTTCTCATGGTTCGAGTGCAGCAACAAGTATGGTTGCTGTTGCTAGAAAGCTCTTTGATGTTGATAATATTTTAGCTGTAGATATACCTCTTGAAATGACGCCTTCTAATATATTACAAACTGTTATTGAAAAAGTTAAAATAGTCGATGAAGGTAAAGGAGTATTACTTTTAGTAGATATGGGATCATTAAATAATTTGAGTGATGTTATAAATGAACATACTAACATTAATACTAAAAGTTTAGATATGGTATCAACGCAATTAGTTCTAGAGGCTGTTAGAGCATGTTCCCTCTATAATACAAATCTAAACGCCGTTTATTCTTATCTAATTAATGGTTTTAGAGGCTATGCAAATAACATTATTACTGAATACTAAACTTCATCCAATTCTGAATTTAGTATCAAAATAATCTTGTAAATATTAGATAATATATTATTTCCAAAATAAAGTGTATTAAAGCATTAACACACAGTATTGACTTTGTATAATTTTACTCTATTAAATACAACAGAACTGTATTCTTAATAGTATTGAATATTCTCTGACACACTAATGAGGCTGTTAATGCTATATATTAGTATCCAAATAGTAATTAAAAGGTGGTAAAGTAGTGATTTCACTAATTGTAGGCATTTATAAAAATTTTTCAAAAAAGCCTATCAAATCAGCAAAAATTATTTTCGGTACTCAAAAATGTAGACATAGTTATATTAAAATCACGTGAGGATATAGGTAATCTAGTTGGAACATATATTAACACAATTTTCACCTTCAGGTGTTCAATCTCACATATTTGATTAAATTTGTTAAAAAAATGTAGTTAATCTACATTTTTTTTAACAAATTTAATCACTTACATTCAGATGATTATTTATTTTTTCTTTTGAAATCAGTTATTTTTTCTTTAAACTTTCTTACTTCCTCTTTTGTTTTATTTATTTCTATATGATCTAAATTACCTCTACCTAACCTATCTGAGAGGGAAACTAAGAAAATCTCATTTATATCTACATCTCTTAGCATGTCTCCTATATTTTGAAATTTCATATCTTTAGTTACAAATAAACTTTGCATATGCCATCTTACAAGCCCTCTTACTTCATCTATAAAGTTTTCTTCCATATTAAAATATGTAAGAAATTCTCTAGCCATTTCAGCTCCTACACTGTCGTGGTTATAAGATGTTAGTCTTCCTTTTCTTAATTTAGTAGTAGGTTTTTTACCTATATCATGCAATAGAAGCGCCCACATAAATACTCTTTTATCTCTGCTTCTTTCTCTATTTACTGCTCCTTGATCAATAACCATCATTGTATGTACAAAGACGTTCCCTTCCGGATGAAATTTAGGATTCTGATCAACATCTCGTAAGTCACTTATCATTGAAAATGGATAATTATCAAGATTATGATTTTTTAGTGCATTCTCTAAGTAAATAGATGGCTTATCTTCGCTAATTAAACGCTCCTCAATATCTAAAAAAATTTCTTTTTCATTCATAATATACTCCTATTAGACATTTTCTACTGAACCAATAAACTTTATTTTAATTCAACAATATTAGTATATCTAATATCAAAATTATTAAACTCAAAAGTTTTTAAAAAGTCACTTTCAATATTAATACATTATTTATATATAGAAAATAGTAGGTAAATCTATATCAAAACAGATCAACCTACTATTTTCTATATATTTTATTCTTATTGCTTACTGCAAGTTAGATTCTATATTAATTGGTGAATACTTTATTTCTATAAAGCTGAATTTCCTCTCTCACCTGTTCTAATTCTTATAGCATCTGCAATATCAATTATAAATATTTTTCCGTCTCCAACTTCACCAGTCCTAGCAATTGAAGTAATAAGTTCAATTACATCTTCTACCTTATCATCTTCTACAACTATTTTAACTTCTATCTTTGGTAATACATTTGTTGTTATTTCAGTACCCCTATGATATTCCTTCCAGCCACGTTGTTGTCCACATCCCATAACTTGACTTATAGTAACACCATTTATATTTTTATTCTTTAATGCTTCTTTAACTTCTTCAAGCTTCGAAGGTCTTACAATAGCTTCTACTCTTTTCATAATATACTTCCTCCCTAATCATCTATATAATGTATAATATTATTTTAACAATATATATCTAAAAATTATACAACTAATTTTTATACAAATACTTTATCACAATATATACATTACACAATACTATAAAGTTTCATGGATATATTAATATTTAGTCTAATCCAGTAAACGCTGGGTATGCTGTTTCACCATGCTCAGCGACATCAAGACCATCAGCTTCTTCTGCACTTTCAACTCTAATAGTCATAAATAATTTCATAACTTTCAAGATAATAAATGTCATAACCGCTGCAAAAACTATTGTTATTGCTATACCTTCTATTTGAGCTATTAAAAGCTTAATATCTCCAAAGAAAAGACCATTCCATTGTGCTACAGAGTTTATTGCTGTTTGTCCAAATAGACCTGTTGCAATACCTCCCCAAACTCCTCCAATTCCATGACATCCAAAGGCATCTAATGCATCATCATATCCGAATTTAGATTTAACTGCAGTCATGAAGAAGAAGCATATTGGAGATACTATAGCGCCTATTATAATTGAACTCCAAAGGGGAACGAATCCAGCCGCCGGTGTTATTGCAACTAATCCTACAACAGCTCCTGTTGCAGCTCCGAGTATTGTTGGCTTTCCATGTTTTATTTTCTCAATTAGCATCCATGAAAGTAATGCTGACGCTGCCGCAGTATTTGTTGTCATGAAAGCATGAACTGCAAGTGGACCAGCATTTAATGCACTACCTGCATTGAATCCAAACCAACCAAACCAAAGTAATGCGGCTCCAAGAACTACAAATGGAATATTGTGTGGCTTATATGACATCATACCATATCCACGTCTTTTACCTAATACAATACAAGCTACAAGTCCTGAAACTCCTGAACTTATATGAACTACATCTCCACCAGCAAAATCAACTGCTCCTAAAGAGTTTATTAATCCACCTGAACCCCACACCATATGTGCTAGTGGGTAGTATACTAAAATTGACCACAATGCTATGAATATAAATAGTGCTGAGAATCTCATTCTTCCTACTAAAGATCCTGTTATAAGAGCCGGAGTGATTATTGCAAACATCATTTGAAATGCTGCAAAAAGCTCATGTGGTATAGTAGGTGCATACGATGAAGGATCTCCACCTACTCCATTAAATCCAAAAAAGTTAAGTCCTCCTATTACTCCTCCAATATTATCCCCAAATGCTAGTGAGTAGCCTATTAAAACCCACATTACAGATGCTAATCCACAAATAAAGAATGAAGACATTAACGTATTTAAAACATTTTTTCTACGAACCATTCCACCATAAAAGAATGCAAGTCCTGGTGTCATTAAAAGTACAAGTGCTGAACAAATCAATATAAAACTGCTATCGCCAAAATTAATTTCCATAAAAAATCCCCCTTAAATATAGTAAGTTTAAGATATAAATTGCTAATTAACATCTTGAAATTACTTAAATTTTTTCAAATAACTGTTAATAGAGAGATAACTGCGCACATTATCTAAAAATCAATTTAATAGTCTCTTAGAATTATAATTATAATTTTTATAAATGAAAAAAGGTGCTTGAGAAATATACTTTCGAGTATATTTCTCAAACACCATTGTTCTTATTGATAGTATATTATCTCCATATAAAATTGTCAACATTTTTTTCAAGGGAGATTTAATTTTGTTTAACATCTAATCAAAAACACTTAATGTATTAATTATTATTTTTTTTATGCTTTCATGCTTAATTGGCATTTCCTCATTCGTTCCTATTAATTGAATCAAATTTACGAGATCTCTTAACTTACTTATGTTATACCAATTTTGAGTAAGCTTATAATCTGAAAATTTATTATACTCATATTCAAATGCCTCAATTAATTTTCTATTAAAATATTCTTCATATCTAAAGAACTGTCCTATATCTGCTAAAGGGTGCCCTGCTATTACGAACTCCCAATCTAATATACCTGCTAGCATTTTATTTTTTATTATTATATTAGTCCCCTGAAAATCGCCATGAACAAGCCTAGGATCCTTATCTAAATCTCTTAATGCTTTTTCATTCTTCCTAACTACGCGATTAATGTCATTTACAATAGTTTTTCCTAAACGCTTCTTAGCTATATCTCCCATGAAGCTTTCATACCATGAAACAAGTGGTGGTAGTTCTTCTCTTATATGTAAACATTCATCTAAAGCCCCAACCTTAGAAAACTTATAGCTATGTATTTTAGCTAAAGCCCTTGCAACGTTTCTAACAAAACTATCCTCCAAACTATAACCTTCTCTTATAGCCTGCCCTATAGTCTTTCCCTCAATATATTCATAAATGGCATATTCTCTGTTTCCAATATCCTCATCTTCACTTACTCTATATACTTCTGGTACAGGTACGAACTTAGAGTTTCTTAAAAAATTTAATAATTTAATTTCTTTCTTATAATCCTGCCCCTTTATAAAAAATATTTTTAATATATATTTTTTTTCTAGATTATTAGATTCAACAATATAATTTGTAGTCCTGCACCCAGAATCTATTGGTATAATATTATTAATGTCACATTCTTTCAATATACCTTTAAATAACTTTTTAATCGTTGCACTACTAACTTCCAAAAATGGAAATGTCCTTTCCCATCTATATTCCATGCCTTACCTCTTTATTTATTCAACTTATTGCTTATAATCAAAATTAAATGAAAATATTCTTAAAAAAATTTTTTTATGAGTCCCATTACTTTTAAGTAAAATATTAAAATTTACGACAATATCTAAACAATATATTTTACTATTTCCTTGGGAATAATCCACTAGGATGCTTCTAATTCCTTTACATAATCATAAGCTTTCTCTATAGCTTCTGTTTTTGTTTCGTATATATGACTTACTCCAATTTTAACTACAAACCCCATCTTATTTAGTACTTTCATAGGTTGATTTTGTACATGTGTTAAGCAAAGTTTTATATTCAACTCATTACAATGTTTAAGTAATCTAGTTAATGCATCTATTGCAGATGCATCTATTGCGTGAGTATGTCTCATGTCTAAAATTACAACCCCCACTGAAGATTCAATTTCCTTCATTTTATCAAAAAACTCATTTACTACTCCAAAGAACATCGGACCATTTACTTGATATACTCGTATCCTTCCATCTGCTTTTTCTAGTACAGTATTAGTATCCTTATCGAAAACCTTCTCCTCTACCAAATCTCTAATTTCAGTAGTATCAGATACTCTCTTCATAAATAAAAACATAGTCATGATCATTCCAATTCCTATTGCTACAACCAAATCAAATATAACCGTACATGTAAATGTAAGTAATAATACAATAACATCACTTTTAGGTGCCTTTAATAATGATTTAAACACTTTCCATTGACTCATATTATAAGCAACTATTATCAAAATTGCTGAAAGTACGGACATCGGTATCATCCTTGCAAGTGGCATCAAAATTAACATAGTAGCTAACAATGTTATAGAATGTACCATCCCTGATATTGGACTTCTTCCATTTGATTTTACATTAGCAGCAGTCCTTGCAATCGCACCTGTAGCAGGTATTCCACCAAATATTCCACATGTAATATTAGCTAAACCTTGAGCTATGAGTTCCATATTTGAATCATGCTTATCTGATATCATTCCATCCGCCACGGTTGCTGATAATAGTGATTCTAATGCTGCCAGTATAGCAATAGTAATAGATGGAGCAAATAATTTATTTATTACATCCATATTTATCTTAGGAAACATAGGCACTGGTAATGTTGATGATATCTCCTGAAACCTACTTCCTATAGTCTCTACTGGTATATTAAATATTTTCACAAAAATAGTAGCGACAATTAGCGCAATCATTGATCCAGGTATTGTCTTACTAACTTTAGGCCAAAATATCATTATAAAAATACAGCTTATACCTATTATTAGCGACCATGTATTTAACGTTCCTATATTGGTAAGATAACTTTTCCATTTTGCAAAAAACTCTGCTGGAACATTTTCAATTTTCAATGCTAAAAAATCTTTGACTTCAGTGGATACCAGCGTTACTGCTATACCAGCAGTAAATCCTATTGTTATTGTCTGTGGTATGTACTTAATTAATGAACCAAACTTTAAAATCCCCATTATTACTAATATAATTCCAGCCATTATCGTTGCTACAACAAGTCCACCTATACCATACTCTTGAATAATAGAATAAATTATAACGACAAATGCCGCTGTAGGTCCACCTATTTGAACTTTACTTCCACCTAAGAGCGAAATAATAAATCCTGCAAATATTGCTGTCGTAAGCCCTTTCTCTGGAGATACTCCCGATGATATTCCAAGTGCTATTGACAACGGTAATGCTATTACAGCTACAATAACGCCAGCTATAATATCCTTCATAACTTGCTCTCTAGTAATTTCCTTGTTCTTAATCATAGAAAAGAACTTAGGCATCATTTCTAATCACTTCCTTATTAAATTTGTCAGTCTCTATCTTACTCCTAAATGCTAGAGTAGTCAAAATAATCCCTTGTTATTACTACATTACTAGAATAATTTATAGAGAAATTAATAAAAAGTGATTTTTATTAAAGTTAACTTATTCAATTTTTTTAACAATTATCTATAACATAATTATGCTTTTTCTCTTAAATACCTAATATCTTATCTATCTTACTTTCTAGTCCTTTTGTAATGTTCATCAATGGCAATCTAACCTCATCAGAATCTATTAGCCCTAGTTTCTTTAGGCTATATTTAAGAGGTGTTGGGTTGGGTTCTGAAAATAATAGCGGTATCATTTTATATAGAGAATTCCATTTTTTTAGTGCAACTTGATGATCATTAGCCTTAGCTAAGTTATATACCTCAATAAAATCTTTAGTATTTAGATGTGCTGATGCCATTATTCCGCCTTGTCCTCCAAGCATAAGCGTCGTATAAAAATACATATCTTCACCTGTTAAGATGGAAAAATCTTTTGGAGGATTCATTAATAGTTCAGTTGTTTGCTTCATGCTTCCACAGCAGTCTTTTATTCCTATTATGTTTTTTAACTGAGATAATACATGCACAGTTTCATTTTCAATATTAGCTCCAGTTCTATATGGTATATTATAAAGTACTATATCCAAATCAGTTGATTCTGATATACTTTTAAAATGCTCATAAATACCTCTTTGATCTGGTCTCGAATAATATGGTGTAACTGATAGTATTCCATTCACTTTATGCTTTTCTACTAATTTTAGCTTTTTAATTACTTCACTTGTATTATTGCCGCCTAATCCTATGTATACTGGAACTCTATTCTTATTATATTCAACAGTTTTTTCTAAAATTTCTTCATATTCATTCTCTAGTATTGTAGGTGATTCTCCTGTAGTTGCAAGTGGTATAATTCCATTTACTCCTTCTTCCACGTAATGATTAATCATTCTTTCGTAAGATTTAAAATCTACCTTTCCATCTTTAAATGGTGTTAATAATGGTACTAGAACTCCTTCAACCTTTGCCAACTTTTCCAACTCCTCAAATCTATTTTATTAAATAAGAAAACCCGTTAGCATATATACCAACGGGTAGAGTTAACCGCATAAAACTTGTACAAAACTAAAACATAATAATATCATAACTATAACATTATTATCTATAGCTTCACCAAATCCTTGTAGCTCTCCACTTTCGTGACAGTTATGCATATATTTTATGCATACCCAGAAATAAATTTTTGCATAATCTAAATCTTCGGCTATAATACCTTTCTTTATTAGTCAACGTTTGCCAACTCATAATAAATACTCTTTATTAATAGCACCTCTACCTTAGGTTTTCGTTATTACATTATTAAAATTATATCATTTAATTAACTACTTGTAAATAAAATAGCATCTATCACTTTGCCAAATAACATAATTATTACTAATATTATTATCGGCTTTATAATCTTCGCTCCACTTTTAATTGCAAAATGTGCCCCTAAATAATTTCCTAAACTAGCACATATAGCTGCAGGTATACCTATCATAAATAAAACCTTGCCATTTAATATATAAGCTATTAGTGCTGCAAAATTAGATGCCAAATTCACTATCTTAGCATTACCAGACGCAGTTATAAGATTGAATCCTAAAAATGATGTAAAGGCTAAAACTAAAAATGTTCCTGTTCCCGGACCAAAAAATCCATCATAAGCTCCTATTACTAAACCTATTATTCCTGCCACTAAATAAATCTTTCTATGTTCTACTTTCTTTTCGTTATTTTCTACTCCAATTTTTCTATTAAACAAAAGAAAAATTGCAACAATAGGTAAGATGATAATAAGACAGTATTGCAAATACTTTTCATCTAGTAGCAATACTAATTGCGTTCCAAACCAAGATCCTATAATAGCACCTATGGCTGAAATTAATGCTGGTTTAATTTTTATATTACCACTACTTAAAAATTTTATGGAAGCCGCAAATGTTCCAATGCCATTTGCAAACTTATTGGTTCCATATGCCATATGTATTGGCATTCCAGCAAAAATATATGCTGGCAAAGATATTATTCCTCCTCCACCTGCAACAGCATCCACGAAACCTGCGCAAAATACTAATGGGCATATGATAAGCAATGTCATATTATATGAATACATAACCTCTCCTAATGACAATAAGCTAATTATATTCTCTATAAAGATAATTAACTTATTACGACTTTAATAAAAATAAAATAAAAAAGATAGTCATTACAACTATCTTTTGCTTACCTCGCAACGTCCTACTCTGCCACACAGTCTCCCATGCAGTACCATCGGCGCTATAGACCTTAACTTTCCTGTTCGGAATGGGAAGGAGTGTTACCTCTATGCCATCATCACGAGATCTTCAATTTGAAAAAACTTTGTT